>Ga0210040_10000353_pt1 | contig 78530 bp, 74 predicted proteins | sample CryGeyCG12114_NA_FD_185462 | JGI IMG/M metagenome (GOLD analysis project Ga0210040, IMG submission 185462) | Groundwater microbial communities from aquifer - Crystal Geyser CG19_WC_8/21/14_NA (SPAdes) (version 2) | ecosystem: Environmental > Aquatic > Deep subsurface > Groundwater | place: USA...
TCGGCGGACGCCTCGGCGTCTGCGTCGTTCTCCTCGGTCGGCAACTCGGCGGCGGGTGCCTCGGCGGCGGGTGCCTCGGGCGCTGCCTCGGTGGCGGGCGCGTCGGCGGTCGGCGCGTCGGTGGTCGGCGCGTCGGTGGTCGCGGCGTCGGTGGACTGCTGCAGCAGCTCGCGCTCCCAGTCGGCCAGGGGCTCGGGAGCCTCGGTGCCCTCCTCGGGCTTCTGGTGGCGCTGGATGAGGCCCTCGGCGGCGGCGTCCGCGATGATGCGGGTCAGCAGCGCGACCGAGCGGATGGCGTCGTCGTTACCCGGGATGGGGTACTGCACCTCGTCGGGGTCGCAGTTGGTGTCGAGGATGCCGATGACCGGGATGCCCAGCTTCTTGGCCTCGTCGATCGCCAGGTGCTCCTTCTTGGTGTCCACGACCCACAGCGCCGACGGCGTCTTCGTGAGGTTGCGGATACCACCGAGGGTCTTCTCCAGCTTGTCGCGCTCGCGACGCTGGATCAGCAGCTCCTTCTTGGTGTAGCCGCGCGTCGTGTCGTCGAAGTCGACGAGGTCCAGCTCCTTGAGGCGGTTGAGGCGCTTGTGCACGGTCTGGAAGTTGGTGAGGAGACCGCCGAGCCAGCGCTGGTTGACGAAGGGCTGGCCCACGCGCTTGGCCTGCTCGGAGATCGTCTCCTGAGCCTGCTTCTTCGTGCCGACGAAGAGGATGGTGCCGCCGTGGGCGACCGTCTCCTTGACGAAGTCGTACGCCTTGTCGATGTAGCCGAGCGACTGCTGCAGATCGATGATGTAGATGCCGGAACGCTCCGTGAAGATGAAGCGCTTCATCTTCGGGTTCCAGCGACGGGTCTGATGCCCGAAGTGAACGCCGCTGTCGAGCAGCTGGCGGATGGTGACGACGGCCATGGCCGTGCTCCTTTTCTTCGCGCCAGGCGGAGTCCGCGCGGGCGCTGATCGGTTTGTTATGACCGCCGGACGGCGGTCAATCCTGGTGCCCGGGCGCGCATCCGCCCCTCGACGCTCGACTCCCGCGAGGAAGTCGATGGTCAGAAGGGACCGAGTGGTGCGGCGGCCGAATGGGCACGCGTAGTCAGCGCGGTGATCGCGCTGCTCGGAACAGTGTAGCACCGCGGCGTTCCCGCCCCGATCGGCGGGCTGCGGCGGTCGGGTCAGCGGGAGCCGGCGCGGCGCTTCTTGTCCTTGCGGACGAACAGCGTCTCGGCCTCCTCCAGCGAGATGCCGTTCGTCTCCGGGATCTTCACGAGCACGAACACGAACGAGAGCGCGGCGAAGGCGGCGTACATGCCGTAGGTGAAGGGCAGCGAGAAGCTCGACAGCGCCGGGAACGACACCGTGATGAGGAAGTTCGCGATCCACTGCGCACCCGCGGCCACACCGAGCGCCTTGGCGCGGATGCGGTTCGGGAAGATCTCGCCGAGCAGCACCCAGACGAGCGGGCCCCACGACGCGCCGAACGCAACGACGAAGACGTTGGCCGCCACGAGGGCGATGACGCCCCACGGGGCGGGCAGGCTGGGCTCGCCGTCGACGATGACCGCCTGGCTGAACGCCAGCGCCATGGTCGCCAGCGCCAGAGCCATGCCCATCGAGCCGACGAGCAGGATGGGTCGGCGACCGATCCGGTCGACGAGCGCGATGGCGATGAGCGTGACGAGCACGTTCGTGACCGACGTGAAGACCGAGATGGTGAGCGAGTACGACTCGTCGAACCCGACCGCCTTCCACAGCGTCGTCGAGTAGTAGAAGATCACGTTGATGCCCACGAACTGCTGGAAGATCGACAGGATGATGCCGATCCAGACGATCGGCATCAGGCCGAAGCGGTTGCCCTTGAGCGAGCTCTGCTTGGCCTTGTCCTCCTCGCGGATCTGGGACTGGATGTCGCGCATCGCCTTGTCGACGTCGTCCTTCGGCCACACCGTGGCGAGGATCGAGCGGGCCTTCTCGATCTCCCCCTTCTGGGCGAGGTAGCGGGGAGACTCCGGCAGCCGCCAGGCAAGCACGCCGTAGATAACGGCGGGGAGGGCGCAGGCCAGGAACATCCAGCGCCAGGCGGCGACCCCGAACCAGAACGGCTCGGACGCCCCTCCCGCGCCGTTCGCGAACAGCGCGTCGGAGAGGAGCGCCGCGAAGATGCCCATCGTGATCGCGAGCTGCTGCAGCGAGGCCAGCCGGCCGCGCACCTGCTTCGGCGAGATCTCGGCGATGTACGCGGGCGCCACGACCGACGCGATGCCGATGCCGAGACCGCCGACGACCCGCCACAGCACGAGGTCCCACACCGCGAAGGCGAAACCCGCGCCGATCGCGGAGACGAAGAAGAGCGCCGCACCGAGCAGCATGGTCGCGATGCGACCGTAGCGGTCGGCGACGCGACCCGCGAGATAGGCGCCGAGGGCGCAGCCGAGAAGCGCGGACGCCACCGCGAAACCGGTGAGCACGGCGGACAGCTCGAACTCCCCCTGGATGGCGTCGACGGCCCCGTTCACCACGGAGGAGTCGAATCCGAAGAGGAACCCACCGACCGCGGCGGACACCGCGAGGCCGATCACCCTCCTCGTGAGCTTCCTGTCCTCTGCGGTCCGCGTGGACGCCTGGGGCTTCTCGTCGGTGCTCATGGTCCTCCTGTCGCCAAGATGCGATCTTCCCACTGTGCTCTCCCCCGCGCCGAAAAACACGCCCCCGTTCCGAGGGCGCGCGACGGAGGATCGCCGGTGCGGGCGGAGGGAGCGGGAAATGGCAACTCGACGGCGGGCGAGTGGTGCGCCGACCGGGGTCGGCATCGGCGTCGCCATCGCGGTCGTCGTGGCGCTCTGCGGGTCGCCCGCCTCCGCCCTCGCGCCGTCGGCGGGGCCGGCCGCCGCCGCCGGCGCCGCCTGGCGCTGGCCGATCCCTCCCCCGCACACCGTGCTGCGGCCGTTCCGCGCGCCGCTCACCGCGTACGGCAGCGGACACCGCGGCATCGACCTGCCGGCCGAACCCGGCACGGTGGTGCTCGCCCCCGCGGCGGGCATCGTCTTCTTCGCCGGAACCGTGGTTGACCGGCCCGTGCTGTCCATCCAGCACCACGACGGCCTGCTGTCGAGCGTCGAGCCGGTCGAGTCTCCCCTCGCCGAGGGCGCCGCCGTGCGGGCGGGGGACCCGATCGGTGTCGTGGTCGCGACGGAGCACTGTCCCGAGCAGAACTGTCTGCACCTCGGGGTGCGCCGTAACGGCCGCTACCTGTCGCCGCTGCTCATGCTCGGCGGCATCCCGCGCTCGATCCTGCTGCCGCTCGATCCTGCTGACGCTCCGGGCGCCCGGTGAGGGGCGGGACGTTCTGCACGACGACCGGGCAGTTCTGCACCACCATCGGACAGTTCTGCACCACGATGGAGCAGTGATGTGATCCCATCCCCGATCACGCTCGGCGACGCCCACGAGGCGCGAGAAGGACGACGAATGACCCTGCAGAACAACGCCCCCACTCCCACGCGACTCATCGACGAGTTCGAGCACGAGCGGGTGCTGCTCGTGCGTGGACCCCGCTCGGGGCTCCAGATCACGGTGGCCGTCCACTCCACCCGTCTCGGCCCCGCCCTCGGCGGCTGCCGCATGTGGCACTACGACTCCGGCGAGGAGGCCTTCGCCGACGCGCTGCGCCTGTCCGAGGCCATGACCCTGAAGAACGCGGCGGCCGGACTGCCCGCGGGCGGCGGCAAGGCCGTCATCCGCGTTCCCGCCGACCGCGTGCTCGACGCGGCGCAGCGCCGCGACGCGCTGCTCGACCTCGGCGACGCCATCGAGAGCCTGGGCGGTGCGTACAACACCGCGGAGGACGTGGGAACGACGTCGGACGACATGGCAGTCGTTCACGAGCGCACCGAGCACGTCGTGGGCCTGCCGTCCGCGACGGGCGGGGTCGGCGAGCCGTCGGAGCCGACGGCCGTCGGCGTCTACTCCGCCATCGAGGCGACGGTGCGCCGCCTCATGGGCACGCACGGCGTGCGCGGCCTGCGCTTCACGATCGTCGGGCTCGGCCAGGTGGGGTCGCGCCTGGCCGAGCGGCTCACCGAGGAGGGGGCGCTGCTCACGGTCACCGACGTCTACCCCGCCAAGCGGGCGCTCGCCGACCGGCTGGGCGCCGAGTGGGTCGAACCGCAGAACGCCCACCTCGTGGAGACCGACGTGTTCGTGCCCGCGGGCGTCGGCGGCATCCTGACCGACGAGGTGATCGACTCCCTCCGCTGCCGGGCTGTGGTCGGGCCGGCGAACAACCAGCTGGCCTCCCCGGAGGGGGCGGAGCGGCTCGCCCGCCGCGGCATCCTGTGGGCGCCGGACTTCGTGGTCAACGCCGGCGGCGTGATCTACCTCTTCCACATGAACGAGCCGGATGCGAGCCGTGACGAGGTCTTCGCGCGCATCGAGGGCATCGGCGAGACCCTCGACGCGGTGTTCGACGCCGCCGAGGCCCGTGGCACGACGCCCGCGGAGGCGGCGAAGCTGCTCGCGGCCGAGAAGCTCGCGGCCGGCACCCGCGAGACGATCACCGCGGTCTGACGGGCACCCCGCGCACTCCCGCGCTCAGGCGCGGGGGTGCGCGTTGCAGTAGCTCTGCCGGAGCCGATCGGTCGACACGTGGGTGTAGATCTGCGTCGTGCCCAGGCTGGCGTGCCCGAGCATCTCCTGCACCGCACGAAGGTCGGCTCCGCCGTCGAGCAGGTGGGTCGCAGCGGTGTGCCGAAGGGCGTGCGGACCCGCGGGTCCGCCGCCCGGCTGGTCCTCGAGCAGGCGGGCGATGAGCGCGTACGCCGTTCGCGCGCCGAGACGGCCGCCCCTGCTGCCGAGGAACAGAGCCTGACCCGACTTCTCGGTCGCGAGTTCCGGCCGACCGCGGCGCAGGTAGTCCGCCAGGGCGCGTTGCGCCGGCACACCGAACGGCACGACGCGTTCCTTCGCCCCCTTGCCCGTCACCCGCAGCGTGAGGCTCTGCTGATCGAGGTGGGTCAGATCGAGTCCCGTCAGCTCGGACACGCGGAGCGCGGCCGCGTACAGCACCTCGACGACGGCGAGGTCGCGGAGCGCGACGGGATCCCCCTCCCCCGCTCGAGCGGTGAGACCGGCGAGGAGCGCGGTCATCTGCCCCTCCGTCAGCACGCGCGGCAGCGTGCGGCCGGGGCGCGGGGCCCGCAGTCGCGCCCCCTGGTCCGCATCCGCGAGCCCCTCCCGCGCCAGCCAGGCGGCGAGCCCCTTTGCGGCCGCGGAGCGTCGCGCCAGCGTTGCTTTGCTGAGCCCGGCCTGCGAGCCGCGCCAGAGCCAGTCCCGCAGGAGGTCGAGGTCGAGGTCGTGCGCGGATCGGGCGCCCCGGACCTGGGCGAAGTCGACCAGGTCCGCGAGGTCGGACCGGTATGCGCGCACCGTGTTGGCCGAGTAGGCACGCTCACCGGCGAGGTGCCGGGCGAATGCCGTTACGGCGTCCTCGAGCGGCCTTTCGTCCCCGTTCACGCGCATTCCCGCACCATATCCGATAAAGGCGTGCGGACGGTTTCGCCCCACCCGGGGGAACACGTCGATGCGCGTGAAACGGTGCGCGAGAACGAGCAGGTGCTGCAGGGCGCGAAATAGCGCGCCCTGAATAACTGCAGAGGACGCAGTTATTTCTGCTTCACCGCAATCCGAAAGCGGAGATATCGAATGCCGCGACGGCGAAGTCGCGCCGCAACGGACTCGTACGCACGACACAGGCGAGGAAGCCGTCGGCTTCCTCGCCTGTGTCGTGCGTGTGGCTCCGTTGCGCCAGTGGGTATGGCGGAAGAGGTCTCAGCTGCTCTGCGAGCGGTACAGCTCGAGCAGCGACGCGGGCACCCGGCCGCGGTCGGACACCTTGTGACCCTCGCTCTTCAGCCACTCGCGGGCCGCCGAGAGCTCTTCCTTGCTGTTCCTGCGGGAACTGGCGCTGATGCCGCGCGACGCGGCCGTCGTGCCCCGGTTGGCCTTCCGGCCGCTGTCGACGTAGGGCTGCAGCGCATCGCGGAGCTTCTGCGCGTTGTCCTCCGTCAGGTCGATCTCATAGGTGGTGCCATCGAGAGCGAAGTTGACCGTCTCGCCCTTACCGTCCTCGATAACGACACCGTCGATGTCATCGACGAGCGTGGTGACGACTTTCTGAGCCATGGGATCTCCTCACTATTGGCCTAACCTCACAAAGGTAACAGGAAGAGCGATGCAAGGAGTAATTCGGACTCACCGTAAGGTGCGCTGGTCTCGCTTTTCGTAGCGCGTTCCGACGGCTTTTGCACCGATGCCGGTGCAAGTAGTGCTATTCGCGTCGTTCTTCCATTCGTGAGCAATCCCGGGCAACCGAAACGATCATCCCGCCCCGCTCGTCCTCGCGCACACGGCGGCGGCTCCGCCCTCAGCGGCGCAGCACCCAGCCGTCCGAGCGTTCCGACACCCGCCCTTCGAGGTGCATCCCGCCGAGGACGGTCTGCACCGCGGCGACGGAGAGGCCACTGCGGCGCGCGATGTCGAGTTCACTCCTCGCCGAGCGCATGCTCATCGCGTCGACGACGCGACGCTCCTCCGGCGAGGCCTCGGCGCCGCGCACCGCACCGGTCGATGCCGCGCCCGCCGTCGATCGGGCACCGTCTGCCCAGCCCCCGTCGGCGCCGCCCCCGGCAGCGTCTCCGGCGTGGACGCCCGTGACGAGTTCTGCCATCTGCTCGGCGTCGGTCACGCAGACGGCGTCGTACTCCCGCAGCAGCCGGTGGCATCCCGCCGACGACACGGACGTCACCGGCCCGGGCACCGCTCCGAGCGGGCGCCCGAGGGAGGCGGCGTGGCCCGCGGTGTTGAGGGATCCCGACCGCCACCCCGCCTCGAGCACGATCGTCGCGCGGCTCGCGGCGGCGATGAGCCGGTTCCGCTGCAGGAACCGCCACCGGGTGGGCGCGGAGCCGCAGGGCAGCTCCGACACGACGGCACCCTCACGCGCGATGCGGGCGAGGAGGGCGTCGTGCCCGCTCGGATAGAACCGGTCGACGCCCCCCGCGAGGATGGCGATGGTCGTTCCGCCGCTCGCGAGGGCGGCACGGTGTGCCGTTCCGTCGATGCCGTACGCGGCACCGGAGACGATGGCGAACCCCCGGTCGACGAGCCCGGCCGACGCCTCGAGGGCGACGTGCTCCCCGTACCCCGTCGCGGCCCGCGCCCCGACGAGCGCGATGGATCGGGCGCAGCCCGCGATCGCCTCGGCCGACCCCCGCCACCAGAGGGCCATGGGCCCGTGCTCCCCCAGGTCGTCGACGCCGAGCGGCCACAGCGACGACGCCGGCGTGAGCAGAAACGCGCCGATCGTCGCGGCCTGACGCAGGTGACGCACCGCCGCCGCGGGGTCCGCGCGCGGCCGCCAGCGGGCGAGTGCCGCGGCCCACTCGCGCTCCGGCACAGCGAGGGCGTCGGCCGCCGCGTCCGCTTCGCCTTCGTCCGCCGCCCCGACGAGCTCGCGCCGCACGGCGGCGGCGGACGGATCGGAGTGCAGCAGCCCCAGTGCCGGCCACGCGCCCAGGGCGTGCACGAGCAGCATCGCGGCACGGTCGCCCGGCTCGACGACCCCGGACCACGCGGCGCGCGCGAACGCATCACGGGGATCCTCTTCGGCCAGCCGGAGCATCGCCGCGTCCCCCGGTGTCGTCGTCGCGGTTCCCGGCGTGACGGACGCGATGAGCCCGCGCATCGTCGCGGTGTCCGGCGCATCCGGTCGCGGTGTCGTCATGACATGGCCCGCCGCAGGTACAGCGCGCGGCCGATGTGATCGGCGCCCGGTCGTGCCGCGCCGTCGAGGTCGGCGATGGTCCAGCTGAGGCGGAGCACGCGATCGTAGCCGCGCATGGTGATCCCACCCCGCTCCAGCGCACGGTCGAGCGCCGCCGTGACCCGGCCACCCAGCGCGGCGGGGCCGCGCAGCCACGGTCCGGGGACCTGGGAGTTGAGGTGCCATGGGGTGCCCGAGAGCCTCTCGCGGGCCGCAGCCCGTGCCCGCAGCACCCGGTCGCGACCCTCCTCCGTCGTCATCCGCTGCGTCTCCGCCGACAGGGCGACCTGTGCCGCCGTGACGCGCCGCACGCTCAACTGGATGTCGATGCGGTCGAGCAGCGGACCGGAGATGCGCGCGAGATAGCGGCGGCGGGCGTGCGGCGGACAGGTGCACTCGGAGTCCTTCGCGCCGTAGTTGCCGCACGGGCACGGATTGGCCGCGAGCACGAGCTGGAAGCGCCCGGGGAAGTGCGCCGTGGCGTTCGCGCGGTGGATGCTGATGACCCCGCTCTCGAGCGGCTGCCGCAGCGTGTCGAGCACGGCCGCACTGAACTCCGGCGCCTCGTCCAGGAACAGCACGCCGTGCGATGCGCGCACGGCGGCCCCGGGCCGGATCCGACCGCTTCCGCCGCCCACCATGGCGGCCGCCGTCACTGTGTGGTGCGGGCTCTCCAGCGGAGGCCGCGTCATGAGGGACCGGCCGATCGGCGCCCCCGCGAGAGACCGAACGGAACTCACCTCGAGGGCCGCCTCCGGCCCGAGGTCGGGCAGCAGGCCGGGCAGCCGGCTCGCAAGCATGGTCTTGCCCGCACCGGGCGGCCCCAGCAGGAACACATGATGCGCGCCCGCCGCCGCGACCAGCAGTGCCGAAACCGACTCCTCGTTGCCGACGATGTCCGCGAGGTCGGGCTCCGGCCCCGCCTCCGGAGGCTCGGGCGCGGGCGCCGGCGCGGGCAGGGGCTCGACCGGGATCGGTTCGAGCTCGGCCCCGTGCCAGATCGCGGCGTCGCGCAGCGACGCCATCGCCACGACCTCCGCGCCCGGCACGAGCGACGCCTCGTCCGCGTTTCCCGACGGCACCATCACGCGCGGGTGCCCGGACCGCACCGCGGCGAGCACCGCGGGAAGCACGCCGGCGACCGGTCGGAGGCGGCCGTCGAGGCCGAGCTCGCCGATGTGCACGACGCGCTCGACCGACTCCGGGCGCGCCACCCCGGTCGCGGCGAGCACGGACGCGGCAATGGCGAGGTCGAACGCGGAACCGTGCTTCGGCAGGGCCGCCGGGGAGAGGTTGACGGTGAGCTTGCGGCTCGGCAGCGCACAGCCGGAGTTCGCGGACGCCGCGCGCACGCGATCCTTCGCCTCGCCGAGCGCCGCGTCGGGAAGGCCGATCAGCACGAAGCCCGGAAGCGAGCTCGAGAGGTCGGTCTCGACCTCGACCAGTGCGCCGGCGAGCCCGACGAGCGCGACGGCGAAGGTGCGGCCGAGCGGCATCAGAACACGCGCTCGAGATGCTCGATGATGGGCTCCGTGCCGGGAACGGCGATCACGGACACGGCGTCGATGCGGACGGCGCGGCGCGCCCCGCCGTGCCGTTCGCACCAGAGCGAGGCGAGCCGCCTGAGCCGCGCGAGCTTGATGACGGTTATGGCCTCGAGCGGGTGCCCGTACCCCGTGCCCGAGCGGGTCTTCACCTCCACGAACACCGTCTCCGGGCCGTGTTCGAGCACGAGATCGATCTCGCCTATCTCGCACCGCCAGTTTCGCTCGAGGAGCCGATAGCCCCTCGCGGTCAGGTGCGCGGCGGCGAGGGCCTCACCGCGCCTGCCGAGCTCGTCCTTCGCTGCCATTGCGAACCTCCGCGCACAGCATCACCGCGCCCGCGCGGCACCGGGACGGACCCCGGCGCAGCGGTGGAGCAGCACCGCAGCGCGGCCCCTGTGCGGGAGGGGAATCACCGCAGGCCCTACCGGGTCGGCACGCCGCCGACGGTGCGCAGCGCTCAGCGGGACCGGGAGTGCGGCCGGAGGTCTTCCGGCATCGGGAAGGGCAGGGTGTACTCGATCTGCGGCGAGTCGATCGCCCCCCAGTCGTCCTTCTTCACCCGGATGACCGACGGCGACACCTCGACGATGCGCACGCGCAGCCACGTGCCGTCGGCCCGGCGGAGCTCGAACGGGTCGGCGAGATAGCCGATGCCGAGCGCCTCGAGCGTCTCCTCAGCGGTGAACCAGTCCACGGAGTCCGTCCGGCGTCGGCCGAGCAGGTCGATCACGACGAAGCCGTCGCCCTCGGGCACCATCCAGCCGAGCCGTTCGCCGTCGGGGCCGCGACGGTGCTCGATCCAGTCCGTGCTCAGCATGCCGCCCACCGTAGCGGAGGCATTCGCCGGCCGACGCGCGGGCTATTCGTCGAGCGCGAGCTCCTTGGGGAGCTCGAACTCCTTGGACGAGAGCTCCTCGACGTTCACGTCCTTGAACGTCAGCACGCGCACGGACTTCACGAAACGGTCGGAACGGTAGACGTCCCACACCCAGACATCGGTCATGGTGAGCTCGAAGTAGAAGTCGTGCTCGGTGTCCCGCCGCACGAGCTCGACGTCGTTGGCCAGGTAGAACCGGCGCTCCGTCTCGACGACGTACTTGAACTGGCCGACGACGTCCCGATACTCCTTGTAGAGCGCCAACTCGACTTCGCGGTCGTAGTCGTCGAATTCGTCGTCATCCATGGTTCACCAATTCTATGTCCTCCATGCCGGGCAGCAGTTCCGGCGACGAGTGCAGCCAGGTGCGCCGATGGAAGTCTGAGGGGCCGTGCTCCCGGATCGCCGCCATGTGCTCGGCGCTCGCGTAGCCCTTGTTGCCCGCCCACCCGTACCGCGGCTCGACGGCGTGCCGGTCGATCATCATCCGGTCCCGGTGCACCTTCGCGATGACCGATGCCGCCGCGACGGACGCGCAGTCACGGTCGGCCTTGATCCTCGTGTGCACCGGCACGCGCTCGGCCATCCCGCGATTGACGTAGTCCCAGTTGCCGTCGAGCAGAACGACGGACTCCGTCATCGGAGCGCCGGACCGGCCGAGCGCGGCGAGGGCCCGCCGGGCGGCCAGCCCGAGACAGAACGTGAGGCCGAGCCCGTCCACCTCCTCGCACGAGGCGAGACCGACCGCGGAGAACAGCGCCCAGTCCGCGGCGATCGGCGCGAGCTCCTCGCGCCGCTTCTCGCTCAGCATCTTGGAGTCCCGCAGGCCGTCGGGGAACTTCCGGCGCGAGGCCGCGATGAGCGCGGCACCGACGGCGACGGGGCCGGCGAGCGCGCCGCGACCCACCTCGTCGAGGCCGATGACGTACTTCGCACCGGATCGGGACAGAGCGCGCTCCACCCGCAGCGTCGGATCCGCCACGGCCATCACTCCGCGCCGCCCGCCCGCTCCACGCCGCGGAAGGTGGCGGGGTGATTGTCCAGCCAGGCCCAGCGGGAGATCGGCCAGCTGATGACCAGCGCCCGGCCGACGACGTCGTCGAGGGGCACGAACCCGTGGCTCGGGGTGTCCTGCTGGTAGCGGGAGTCCTTGGAGTTGTAGCGGTTGTCGCCCATGACCCAGAGCGAGTCCTCGGGCACCGTGACGTCGAAGTCGTCCTTCGACACGTCGGTCGAGCCCTGAGGCAGCGTCACGTACGGCTCGTCGAGCGGCACGTCGTTCACCGAGAGCTGGCCGAGCTCGTTGCAGCAGACGACGTGATCCCCGGGCAGGCCGATGACGCGCTTGATCAGGTGGTCGTTGCTGTCCGGCGCAGCGAGCCCCACGAGGGCGAGGGTCCAGTCGACGGCGGCGGCGAACGCGTTCTGCTCGACCGGCGGGGTCGGCGTCAGCCAGTTGCCCGGGTCCTTGAACACCACGACGTCACCGTGGTCCAGATGCATGACATCCGGCGCGAGCTGGTTGACGATGATCCGGTCGTTCTTCACGAGCGTGTCCGACATCGACTCCGACGGGATGTAGAACGACCGCACGAGGAACGTCTTGATGAGGACCGACACGACGAGGGCGATCACGAAGATCACCACGACGTCGCGGAGGAAGAGCTTCCAGCCCCGCAACCGGGGTCTGCCGTTGCGGCCGACGGATTCCGTATCCGCTGGCACCGTACTATCCGTCATTTAACCGCCCGAGCTCCCCAGCAATAGTAATAGCTGGGGAGCTCGGGTCCGGACAGGCGCACTCAGTTGAAGCGCTTCTCCTTGATCTTGGCCTTCTTGCCGCGCAGCTCGCGCAGGTAGTACAGCTTGGCGCGACGCACGTCGCCGCGCGTCACGACCTCGATGTGGTCGATCACGGGCGAGTGCACGGGGAACGTACGCTCGACCCCGACCTGGAAGCTCACCTTGCGGACGGTGAACGTCTCGCGGACGCCCTCGCCCTGACGGCCGATGACGACACCCTGGAACACCTGGATACGCGAGCGGCTGCCCTCGATGATGTTCACGTGGACCTTGACGGTGTCGCCGGCGCGGAAGTCGGGAACGTCCGACCGAAGCGAGGCCTTGTCGACCGAGTCAAGAATGTGCATGGTGATTCACTCTCTGCAACCGCCACGGGTCGACTGCGAATTAGATGGTTCGAAAGAAGGGATGGCGCTCACGCAACTGGTGGGCTCCCCCATGGCAGGGCCCGCCGCAAGCACAAACAGTCATTCTGTCACGAGCGGTGCCGCTTCCGCAAAGCGGTTCCCTCGCGGGGCCACCGTCGTCCTCGCGTCGCGGGTCAGCTCGAGCAACTCCGCGGTCGTCGCGGGGTCGGCGTCGCTCGCGTGCAACTGCTGCGCCAGCGCGTCCAGTTGCGCGAGAAGGGCCGCGGTGACGTCCGGCTCGGGGCAGAGGGAGGCGAGCTCGACGACGGCCTGCACGAATCGTCGCACCACGGACGGGTGTTCCGCGCCGTAGTGTCGCATGGCGCTCAGCGCCGCGTCGATGTCGTCCGCCCGCTCCTGCACGACCGTCCGCACGCACGGCCGGCCGTCGGGCCCGGCCAGCACCGCCGGAAGCCGCGTGATCCGCACCTGGCGGGCGGTGATCGCGACGAGATGGCCGAGAGCGTGCGCCGCCGTGGTGGGGTCGTTGATGCCCGGCGACAGGCCGCGCAGGCCGATGTCGACGACCTGCTCCACCCCGTAGCCGATGTCCTCGGCCGCCGTGCGCTCGTATCCGATGGAGTACGCGCCACGGACCGCCTTCTCGACCTTCTCGTCGTCCTGCCCGGCCGACGCCCCGTCCGCGGGCCACCAGAACGCCAGCGACGTGCCCTCGACGACGTCCTCGCCGACCCGCTTGCGCTCCTCGATGACGATGCCGTGGTTCACGGCGAGCGCGACGAGCGCGTCGTAGTCGTGCCCGGTGATGAACCCGCTCGACGCCGCCGGGACGGCGCGCTTCGAGACGGGCGCGCTCAGCTCGTGCGGATAGGCGGTCGCCGCGGCGTTGCGGGCGTCGACGAGGTCGATCGTGCGGTCGGTCTCGGCGTGGATCTCCTTCAGCATCGTCTCCACGCGGAGGTGGGCTGCGAGATGGGCGAGGAAGAAGACGAGCATCAGGACGCTGACCAGCGTCAGCACGAACGCGAGGGTCACCGCGATGCGCGGCACGAACTCCGAGATCTCCTCCGTCGAGGAGCGGACGGACCGCAGGACCGTGACCGAGAAGGCGAACGTGCCGAGGAAGGCGGCGAGCGTCCAGTGCACCTGGCTGTCGCGCGCGAAGAGCCGCAGCACCCGCGGCGACGCCTGGCTGCTGGCCAGCTGCAGGGCGATCACGGTCAGGGAGAAGGTCAGCGACGTCGCGGTGATCAGCGACCCGGCGATCGAGGACAGCACGGAGCGTGCGGTGTCGGCTCCCCCGTTGAAGATGGCCGAGTGCACACCGGCCGGGAGGTCGGCGTCCACGATGACGTCGATCCGCGGCAGCAGGATGCCGAGCGCCACGGTGACGACCACCGCGGCCAGCGGGATCGGCCACAACCGGGCCTCCCAGGTCTCGACCAGTCCCGCCCACCACCCGCGCCGACGATTCCACCGGGAGCGGGATCGGCCATCAGTCACGGGCGTCGCCCGGCGGGTCGATGCGGATGACGCGGCCGGCCGCGGGTCCCTGCGGCGCACCGAGGCGGGACGGCAGCCCCTCCGGGTTGACCCAGCGCGCGTCGCGCTCGATCGTCTCGATCGCGCTCTTCACACGCGCCCTCGTCTCGCGCACGAACTGCCAGCCGGTGATCCAGAATGCCGCGACGGCGAGCACGACGACGAGGGCCCCCGAGAGGTTCGCGAGGGCCGTCGACAGGTCGACGGCACCGGATCCGGCGAGCCGGGTGAAGGCGGACGAGCCGATGTCACTGCCGGCGTTCGAGTCGACCAGGAAGAACCCGAGCGACAGGATGGCGACGTGCCAGGCGCCGATGACGGCGACGTCGAGCCAGGCGACAGCGCGGGCTCGACGCACCTCCTTGCGCGCGGCGGTGAGTCCCCCCACCCCGAACATCGCGATGCTGAGCAGCGGCATGAGCACGACGAGCAGCAGGAACTGCCAGCCCACCGCCGCTCCGAAGAGACCGCGACCGATGAGCACCCAGAGCGGGAGCAGCACGGCCGCCACGAACTGCCAGTAGAAGAAGGCACGCCGGGCGGACATGCACCCAGGATAGGGCTCGCCGCTGTGACCGCACACGACGCCGTGAACGGACGAGGGCGGCCCCCGCGAACTACAGTTGTGTGGTGATCGAACTCAAGAGCCCCGCCGAAATCGACGAGATGCGGCCCGCCGGCCGTTTCGTGGCGGAGACGCTGCTGCGCCTCCGGGATACGGCGGACGTGGGCGTCAACCTGCTCGAGCTCGACGCCGTCGCGCACGACCTCATCCGCGGCCGCGGCGCGGAGTCGTGCTACATCGACTACCACCCCTCGTTCGGCGCGAGCCCGTTCGGCAAGGTGCTGTGCACGTCCGTCAACGACGCGGTGCTGCACGGCCTGCCGTTCGACTACGTGCTGAAGGACGGTGACGTGCTGAGCCTGGACTTCGCCGCGTCCGTCGACGGCTGGGTCGCGGACTCCGCGCTCACCGTCATCGTCGGCACGCCGCGGCCCGAGGACGAGCGGCTTGTGGCGGTCACGACGGCAGCGCTCGAAGCCGGCATCGCCGCGGCCCAGCCGGGCGGGCGCGTCGGCGACATCTCCGCCGCCATCGGCGCCGTCGCCCGGGAGGCCGGTTACGGCATCAACACCGACTTCGGCGGCCACGGCGTCGGCCGAACCATGCACGGGGAGCCGCACGTGCCGAACAACGGCCGACCGGGGCGCGGCGTGCCGCTGAAGCCCGGACTCGTCGTCGCGATCGAGCCGTGGTTCCTCGCATCGACGGACCGCATCTACACGGACCCGGACGGGTGGACCCTGCGCAGCCAGGACGGCTCGCGGGGCGCCCACATGGAGCACACCATCGCGATCACGGCGGACGGCCCGCTCATCCTCACCGCCCGCGACTAGCGCCGCGGCCGAGGGGCCGTCAGGGCAGGAGGTCGGGGCGGACGCGACGCGTGCGCTCCAGCTGCTGCTCCCGGCGCCAGGCGGCGATGGCGCCGTGATTGCCGCTCAGCAGGATCGGCGGCACCCCGTGCCGGCGCCATTCGGCGGGCTTCGTGTAGCTCGGATACTCGAGCAGACCGTCGGAGTGGCTCTCCTCGACGAGGCTGTGCGGATTGCCGACGACGCCGGGCAGCAGGCGGCCGACGGCCTCGATCATCGCGAGCACCGCGACCTCTCCCCCGTTGACCACGTAGTCCCCGATGCTCACGAGACGCACGCGCGCCCGCTCGGCCGTGTGGTCGAACACGCGCTGGTCGATGCCCTCGTACCGGCCGCAGCCGAACACGAGGTGGCTCTCCTCTGCGAGCTCGTGCGCCATGGCCTGGGTGAACAGCTCACCCGCGGGCGAGGGGAAGATCACCATCGGCGAACCCTCCTCCGCCGACGCGCCGTCCGCGCCTGGCGCGACGGGCAGGATGCGATCGAGCGCCTCGCCCCAGGGCTCCGGCCGCATGACCATGCCTGCGCCGCCGCCGTACGGGGTGTCGTCTACGGTGCGGTGACGGTCGTGCGTGAAGTCGCGCAGGTCGTGCACCGCGAGGTCGAGGAGGCCCGTCTGCTTCGCCCTGCCGAGCAGGGAGATCTCGAGCACGTCGAAATAGCCGGGGAAGATCGAGACGATGTCGACGCGCATGATGCCCGGTGGTCAGTCGCGCTCGGCGTCGGCGCTGTCCGCGTCAGCGCGCTCGGCGTCGGCGTCCTCCGCCGTGTCCTCGGCACCGGCGTCCTCCGCCGTGTCCTCGGCACCGGGCGAGGGCGCCGGGTCGTCGTCGGGGAGCTCCTCGAAGAGCCCGGTGGGCGGCGTGACCGTGACGACGCCCGCGGTCAGGTCGACGGCGGGCACGATGGCCTTCACGAACGGCACGAGCACCTCGTCGCCCGATGCGACCTCGACGGCCAGCAGGTCCTGGGCGGGCAGGTGGTCGACGCGCCGGACGACGCCGATGCGGATGCCGTCGCGCTCGACGCCGAGGCCGACCAGCTGGTGGTCGTACCAGGCGTCCTCCTCGTCGGACTGCTCCGACTCGTCCTGGCTGATCCAGAGGATGGCCTTGACGAGGGTCTCCGCGACGGTCCGGTCCGGCACGTCCCTGAAGAATCCGACCGGCTGCGCGTTGTACCAGCGCAGCTCGGCGAGCTCCAGGGTCTTGCCGTGCCACTCGGAGTCCGCCGGCACCTGGAGGGAGAACACGGCGCCCGGCACGAATCGTCGTGCCGGGTCGTCGGTGAACAGCTCCAGCTTCAGTCCGCCCTTCAGGCCGTGGGCCTTCGTCAGGCGACCGACGCGGAGTTCGGTCTGCTTGCTACTAGGAATCGGTATCCACCACGTCCACGCGAACGCGCTTGCCGTCGGCGAGCGCCGTGATGAGCGTGCGAAGGGCCTTCGCCGTGCGGCCGGCCCGACCGATCACGCGGCCGAGGTCGTCGGGGTGCACACGCACCTCGAGGACCTCGCCGCGGGGCGAGCTCTTCGCCGCGACGCGCACCTCGTCAGGCTGATCGACGATCCCCTTGACGAGATGCTCGAGAGCGGGAGCGAGCATCGACTACGCCTGCTCGCTGTCAGCGGCCTCGGCGGCGGGCGCCTCGGCAGCGGCGGGCTTGTCGGCCTTCGGACGCAGAACGGGCTTCTTCTTCTCGTCGGCGACGAAGGCCTCCTTGGGCTGCTTCGTCTTGACGGTGCTCGTGGCGCTCGCGTCGCCCTTGTGGCGGCCCCAGTCACCGGTGAGCTTGAGGATCGCCGCGACCTGCTCGGTCGGCTGCGCGCCGACGCCGAGCCAGTACTGCGCACGCTCGGAGTCGACCTCGATGAACGAGGGCTCCTCGGTGGGGTGGTACTTGCCGATCTCCTCGATGACGCGGCCGTCGCGCTTGGTGCGCGAGTCGGCGACGACGATGCGGTAGTAAGGAGCGCGGATCTTGCCCATGCGCTTCAGACGGATCTTTACAGCCACAATTCTCCTGAATTTCTGTGTGTGTGGGTGAACCGATGGCCGTGAGCGTGGGGGCACACTCGGCACAAGCTCGAAGGGGTCGAAGCGGCGCCTGATTAGAGGGTCGGGCGGCCGCGGACTCGACTGACCATTGTGACAGATTTCTCCCGCCTTCGGGTAATCCGTTGTCAGCCGGACGGCCGCGGCGCACGCCGGGAGAGCGCGACCCCGGCCAGGCAGACGACGCCGCCCACGATGGCGAGCGGGCCGGGCGTCTCGCGCAGCACCAGGAGGCCGAGGACGATGGCGAGCGGCGGCACCACGTAGGTCGAGATCCCGAGCCGCCCCGCCGGCATCCGCATGAGCGCGTACCCCCACGTCGTGAAGGCGAGCGCGGTGGGCACGGCGCCGAGGTAGACGACGCCGACGGTGGCCGCGGTCGACGCCGTCGCCGCATCGCGCACCAGGTCACCGGCGAAGGGCGAGCAGCCGATCGCGCCGATGATGCAGCCGATCCAGGTGAGCTGCGTCGCCGGCACCCGGCGCACCACGGGCTTCTGGCAGAGCACGCCGATGGCGTAGGTGAGAGCGGCCACGAGGCACCACGCGATGCCGGTGACGTCGTGGAATCCCCTCGCGCCGGCGGAGACGCCGATGAGCAGCACACCGCAGAAGGCGACCCCCGCCCCGATGGCCAGCCAGCGCGGGATGCCCTCCCCGAGCACGAGGCCGGCGCCCACCGCGATGAGGATAGGGCCGATGTTCACGATCATCGCCGTTGTGCCCGCGTCGAGGGTCCGCTCCGCCGTGTTGAGCGCGACGTTGTACGCGGCGAACCAGGCGACGCCGTACGCGGCGGTCAGCAGCCACTCCCGCCCGGTGAGCCGGGTGAGCGGCTTCCGCAGCACGAGCGGGGTGAGGCACGCAGCGCCCACCAGCAGGCGACCGAGCGCCATCGCACCCGGAGTGAACTCGGCCCCCGCCCCGCGGATGACGATGAACGCGCTCGCCCAGGCGACGAGCGTGATCAGCACGGCCGCCAGCAGCCGGCCGGAGCGGGCCTCCGGCACCGCGGCCGGCAGTCGCGTCTCGGGGCGGGAAGGGGCCATCCGCCCACCGTATGCGCCACCGCCGACCCCGGCGAAGTCCGTGACGGCGTTGGCGGGAGAAGCGAGAACGCTGGCCGGAACCGGTGGGCGCCATGTCAGGATGGAACCGATCCGCCGCCCGGCGGGCCGTCGGGGAAGGACAGCGCCGCCATGGAGATCGAATTCTCCCCCTCCCGCCGCTCCACCGTCGGGCTCGAGTGGGAGCTCGCCTGCGTCGACCACGCGAGCGGTGAGCTGTCGGCGAGCGCGCCCGCGGTGCTCGACGCCCTCGGCACCGACGGGGACGAGTTCCCGCAGGTCGCGGCGGAGCTGCTCACCAACACCGTCGAGGTCGTCAGCGACGTCCACGAGCGCGTGGGCGACGCCGTGGCCGACCTCGCCGCGACGATCGAGCGGGTGCGCGAGGTCGTCGACCCCCTCGGCGTCGAGCTGATGTGCGCGGGCACCCACCCTTTCAGCCAGTGGTTCCAGCAGGAGGTCACGCCGCACAAGGAGCGGTACGCGACCCTCATCGAGCGCACGCAGTGGTGGGGCAGGCAGATGATGATCTGGGGCGTGCACGTGCACGTCGGCATCGAGGACCGCGACAAGGTGCTCCCCATCCTCAACGGCCTGCTCACCTACATCCCGCACTTCCAGGCGCTGTCGGCGTCGAGCCCGTACTGGGTGGGCGAGTCGACGGGCTACGCGTCGAACCGCGCCCTCATGTTCCAGCAGCTGCCGACCGCCGGTCTCCCGCCGCAGTTCGGTGCCTGGGCCAACTACGAGCAGATGGTGCAGGACATGACGCACACGGGGGTGATCGACCACTTCAGCGAGCTGCGCTGGGACATCCGGCCGTCGCCGAAGTGGGGCACGATCGAGGTGCGCGTCTTCGACGGCATCTCCTCGGTGCGCGAGGTCGCCGCGCTCGGCGCGCTCGTGCAGTGCCTCGTCGAGGACCTCTCGCGGGCACTCGACCGGGGCGAGGACATCCCGCAGATGCAGCCGTGGTTCGTGCGGGAGAACAAGTGGCGCGCGGCGCGCTACGGCATGGACGCGATCATCATCCAGGACGCGGCGGGCAACGAGCGGCACGTCCGGAACGACACGGAGCTGCTGCTCGAGCGCCTGGAGCCGGTCGCCGCGGACCTCGGCTGCCTCGACGAGCTGCGGGATGTCGCCGGCATCCTGCGCCGCGGGGCGAGCTATCAGCGTCAGCAGGCGGTCACCGCGGAGCACGGCGGCAGCCTGAAGGCCGTGGTCGCCCACCTCGTGCGCGAGCTGCGCGACGGGGTCGAAGACTAGGACACGGTCCCGGGACCGGCTCCGTTCCCGACCCACCGGCTCCGTTCACGATCGGGAACGGGGCAGGGGCCGGCCGCCGGGGTCAGCGACCCAGGAACTTCTGCAGGGACGCGAGCTCCTCCTCGGAGGGGGCACCCTTCGCCCCACCGAGACCGAAGCCCGTGCCGTTGCCCGCGGCGATCGCGCCCGCGGGCTTCTGACCCGCGGCGAGAGCGGCGTTCTCCGCCGCCCGCTTGGCGGGGTTGCCGGACTTCGACCCCTTCTTCTTCGCGGTCTGCCTGTTGCGGTTCGTGCCGCCGTGCTGGCCGGGGATGGGGCCCATGCCCGGGATCTGCGGCATGCCGCCACGGGCGACGGTGCGCATCATCTTCGCGGCCTGCTCGAAGCGCTGGATGAGCTGGTTCACCTCGGTCACGGTGACGCCGGATCCGCGCGCGATGCGCAGGCGCCGGGAGCCGTTGAGGATCTTGTGGTTCTGCCGCTCGGCCTTCGTCATCGACTGGATGATGGCCTCGGTGCGCACGATCTCGCGCTCGTCGAAGTTGTCGAGCTGCTCCTTCATGCCGCCCATGCCGGGCAGCATGCCGATCATCTTCTTGATCGAGCCGGCGCCGCGCAGCTGCTGCATCTGCTTGAGGAAGTCCTCGAGCGTGAAGTTGTCCGTCGCGATCTTCTCCGCGACCTTGAGGGCCTCCTCCTCGTCGAAAGCGGACTGCGCCTGCTCGATGAGGGTGAGGATGTCACCGAGGTCGAGGATGCGGCTCGCCATGCGGTCGGGGTAGAAGGGCTCGAAGTCGTCGAGCGTCTCGCCCGTCGACGCGAACATGATGGGGCGGCCCGTGACCGAGGCGACGGACAGCGCTGCACCACCGCGCGCGTCGCCGTCGAGCTTCGTGAGCACGACGCCGGTGAAGTCCACGCCGTCCTGGAAGGCCTTCGCCGTGGCGACCGCGTCCTGCCCGATCATGGCGTCGATGACGAACAGGACCTCGTCGGGGTCGGTCGCGCGGCGGATGTCCGCGGCCTGCTTCATCATGTCGGCGTCGACGCCGAGTCGGCCGGCCGTGTCGATGATGACTATGTCGTGCTGCCGGTCGATCGCGAGCTTGACCGCGTCCTTCGCCACGCGCACGGGGTTGCCGACGCCGTTGCCCGGCTCCGGCGCGTACACCGGGACGCCGGCCTGCTCGCCGACGACCTGGAGCTGGTTCACGGCGTTCGGGCGCTGGAGGTCGGCCGCGACGAGCATCGGCGTGTGGTGGTCCTTGACGAGCCACTTCGCCAGCTTGCCGGCGAGCGTCGTCTTACCGGCGCCCTGCAGGCCCGCGAGCATGATGACGGTCGGCGGGCGCTTCGCGAACTCCAGCCTGCGCTGCTGGCCGCCGAGGATCGAGACGAGCTCCTCGTTGACGATCTGCACGACCTGCTGCGCAGGGTTCAGCGCCTTGTTGACGTCGTCGCCGAGGGCACGCTCGCGAACGTTCGAGGTGAAGGCCCTGACCACGTCGAGCGCGACGTCCGCGTCGAGCAGCGCGCGTCGGATCTCGCGCACCGTGCCGTCGACGTCCGCTGCGGAGAGCTTGCCCTTGCCGCGGAGGTTCTTGAGCGTCTCGGCGAGGCGGTCGGAGAGGGTTCCAAAAGTGGCCATAGTTCACCCAGTTTAACCGCTGCGCGACGGCGGGCCGCGCGAAAGGGGGCCTAGCCGACGAGGTTCTGAGCGAACACGTGGGGGGTGAAGCCCGTGAGGTCGCCGATGCGTTCCCCCTGCCCGATGAGCTTGATCGGGATGCCGGTCTTCTCCTGCACGTTGAGCACGAACCCGCCCTTGGCCGATCCGTCGAGCTTCGTGAGCACGAGGCCCGTGACGCCGGCGTGCTCGATGAACGCCTGCGCCTGCGCGAGCCCGTTCTGGCCCGTCGTCGCGTCGAGCACGAGCAGAACCTCCGCGATGGGCGCCTGCTTCTCGATCACGCGGCGGATCTTGCTGAGCTCGTCCATGAGGCCGCCCTTCGTCTGCAGACGACCGGCGGTGTCGATGAGCACCATCTCCGTACCCGTGCGCTTCGCGTAGTCGACGGTCTGGAACGCGACGGACGCGGGATCCTGCCCCTGCTGCTGCGGTCGCACGACCGCGGCGCCCGCACGCTCGGCCCACGTGGCGACCTGCTCGACGGCGGCCGCACGGAACGTGTCCGCCGCACCGACGACGACGCTGCGCCCGTAGTTGGCGAGGAACTTGGCGAACTTGCCGATCGTCGTCGTCTTGCCGACGCCGTTGACGCCGACGACGAGGATCACGGCGGGGCGCTCGCTGAGGTGCAGCGTCGGGTCGTAGTTCGCGAGCCGCTCCTCGATGAGCTCCCGCAGCATGAGCTGCAGGTCCCGCGGGTCCGTCGTCCCGTAGCGGTGGACGCGCTCGCGCAGGTCGTCGACGACGGCCTCGGTGATGTCGGGGCCGAAGTCCGCGGTGATGAGGGCCGTCTCCAGGTCCTCCCAGGTGTTCTCGTCGATCGTCGGCTTCGCGAACATGCCGCGAAGCGCGTTGCCGAGGGACCACGGAGTTGAACGGCCAGCCATGGGGGAAAGCCTAACGGCGGCGGGACAGGGCGGATGGCGGCGTCTAGGCTTGCGCACCGTGACCCCGACTCCCCGCACGGCCATCACCCTCGCGCTCACCCGCCACGGTCAGACGGACTGGAACGCCGCCGGGCGGCTGCAGGGCTCCTCCGACGTGCCCCTCAACGACGTCGGACGCGGGCAGGCGGCCGAATCCGTGCTGCGGTTCTCCGCCGCCGACTGGCACACCGTTGTGACGTCCCCCCTGGTGCGCGCCCGCGAGACCGGCTCGATCCTGGCCGACGGCCTCGGCGTGCCGCTCGGCGGCACCTACCCCGAGCTGCGGGAGCGGCACTACGGCCAGGCGGAGGGCCTCACCGACGGCGACGCTGCGCTGCGCTGGCCGGACGGCGAGTTCCCGGAGCTCGAGCCGCGGGATGCCGTCGCGGCACGCGGGCTGGCGGCGCTTGAGCGCATCGCCGCGGACGTCGCCGCGTCCGGCTCCGGTTCGGGTACGGGGGTCATCGTCGTCGCGCACGGCACCCTCATCCGCGAGATCCTGCGCCGCATCTCGAACGCCGAGATCCCGCCCATCCTCAACGCCGCGACGAGCCTGCTCGAGCGCACGGACGACGGCTGGCGGGTGCTCACGGTCAATGACGTCGAGCTCACGCCCCTCTGACGTGGCAACGGCCGGAAGCGCCGCGGGCGTGGAGGATGTCCGCTAGGAGGCCTTCGCCTCGTCTGTGTTCGCTAGGAGGCCTTCGCCTCGTCTGTGGCGAGGCGCTGACCGACCACGGCGGAGACGCCGTCCTGGCGCATCGACACCCCGTAGAGCGCGTCGGCGATCTCCATCGTGCGCTTCTGGTGCGTGATGACGATGAGCTGCGAGTTCACGCGCAGGTCCTGGAAGATCGTGAGCAGGCGGCCGAGGTTCGCGTCGTCGAGCGCCGCCTCCACCTCGTCCATGATGTAGAACGGGCTCGGCCGCGCAGTAAAGATGGCGATGAGCAGCGCCACGGCGGCGAGCGAGCGCTCCCCGCCGGAGAGCAGCGACAGCCTCTCGATCTTCTTTCCGGCCGGCTTCACCGAGACCTCGATGCCGGTGGTCAGCAGGTCCGCCGGGTTGGTGAGCGAGATGCTGCCCGTGCCCCCGGGGAACAGGATCGGGAACACGTCGTTGAACGCGTTCTTCGTGTCCTCGAACGCCGAGGCGAAGATGTCCTGCATGCGGTCATCGATCTCGCCGATGATCGTGAGCAGGTCCTTGCGCGTGTTCGTGAGGTCCGTCAGCTGCTCCGTGAGGAAGCGGTGCCGCTGCTCCAGCGCCGCGAACTCCTCGAGGGCGAGCGGGTTCACCCTCCCCAGCCTCGCGAGCGAGCGCTCCGCCCGCGCGAGCCTGCGCTTCTGCTCCTCGCGGTTGTAGGGGACGACGTCGTCCCCGGTCTCGCCCGCGGACTCCCCGGCGATGGGCTCCCCGGCACCGGGCGCACCACCGGCGCGATCCGCCGGCTGCTGCGCGTCCACGTCGTCGGGATCCGCGGTTCCGTCGCCCGCGCCGCCCACGGGGACGGGCACGTGCGGCCCGTACTCGGCGACGAGCACGTCCTCGACGAGGCCGAGCTCGCTGCCCGCTCGTTCGAGAAGCTGCGACAGATGCAGCTTCTTCTCATAGATCTGCAGCTCGAGCCCGTGCACGTGCTCGGTGATGGCCTGCAGACGCTCCCGCAGCCCGGACTCCTCGCGCCGCAGCGCGGACAGCTCCTCGTTCTGCGCCGTGCGCTGCTGCTCGGCGCGCGCGAGCTCCTGCTTCGCGGCGGACGAGGAGCGCTCGGCCAGGGAGAGCACGGGCGGGAGCGCGTCGAGCACCGCCTCGGCGGCGTCGAGCTGGCGGCGGCGCAGCACCGCTCGGCGAGCGGCCGCCTCAGCCGCGGCGCGTTCCCGCTCGAGCTGGCGCGCCAGCTGCTCGCCGCGCGCCTGCTCCGCCCGCACCCGTTCCCGGGCGGTCTCCACCTGCAGCCGCGCCTCGATCTCCGCCTCGCGTGCGGCCTCGAGCTCGGCGGACACGCCGTCACGGGAACTCGCATCGAGGATGGGCCGCGGCCGCGACCTTGCGTTCTGCAGTTCCGCCTTCGCGCGTTCGGCGGCGGATTCGGCGCCACCGACGGACTCGCTCGCGAGGGCGAGGCCCTTGGCCAGGCGGTCGTACTCCGCTCCGGCAGCGTCGACCTGCACGCGAAGGCGGTTCAGCCGCTCCGTCTGCGCCGCGAGCTGCGCATCGAACTCGCGAAGGGCCGCGAGCGCGTGCGTCGAGCGCTCCTTGGCGCCCTGCAGGACCCCCCGCTGCTCGGCCAGGGCGAACCGTGACCGGTCGATGTCCGCCGTGACCTCGGCGAGGCGGGCGGTCGCCGCATCCCGGTCCGCCACGAGCTCGAGCCGGGATCGCCTGGCGCCGGCCCCGCCGCGGAGGACGGCGCTGGAGAGCACGTCGCCCTCGCGCGTGAGGATCGTGGCGACCGCGCGATCGGTGCCGAGCCCCGCCCATGCGGCGCGGGCGGAGTCGAGGTCGTCGGCGATGAGGGTCGCCGAGAGCAGGCTGAGCACGCCGTCCGGCGCGCGCACGACATCCACCGCGGCCCGGACCCCGGGGCCGAGCGTCCCCGGCGGCCCGGGCGGACGGGCGGCGTCGGCCACCACGACCTCGACCCTGCCCGCCTCCGCCCTCCTGGCGTGCGCGATCGCGTCGGCGGCCGCGTCGTGCGTCTCGGCGAGCACGGCATCGGCGAGGCTGCCCAGGGCGGCGGCGACGGCGGCCTCGAAGCCCGCCTCCACCTGCACGTGCTCCGCGACGAGCCCGCGGATGCCGTCGAGCCGCGCCGCGACGAGTGCGCTCGACCCGTCCTTCTGGTCGAGCGCGAGGGACAGCGCCGACGTGCGCGCGGCGAGCGCATCGCGCTCGCGCTCGCGGGCGTGCAGCTCCTCCCGGATGCGCTCGATCTCCGCCTCGGCGTCGGACACCTCGCGCTGCGCCGACTCGTACGCCTCGTCGAGGTCCGTCTCCCCCGCGTCGGCCGTGGCGGCATCCGCCTCCGCCAGCGCGAACTGGGCGCGCGCGGCGTCCCGGCGGTCGCTCGCGGCCTGCAGCGCGTTCGTCTGACGCAGGACCTCGCCGCGCACGGCGGCGAGGCGCGAGTTCGCGGTGTCGGCCTGACCGGTGAGCTTCGAGAGCTCGAGGTCGTGCCGCGAGACCAGCTCGCTCTGCCGCTGTATCTCCTCGTCAACGGCGTCGAGCGCCGACCGTGCCGCCACCGTCGCGTCGCGGCTCTCCGCGTAGGCGCGCTCGGCATCCTGCACCGCGCCGCACAGCCGCTTCCCCTCGGCGGCCGCGTCCGCCACCATCTGCGGGGTGATGCGGGGCGCACCGTCCGGAGCCTCGGCCTGGGCCTCGAGCAGCGCGATGCGCTGGGTGGCGAGCGCGAAGAGGTTGCGCAGCCGGTCGTGCACCTGCTCCAGCCCGAACGCGGTCTGCCGGGCGACGTCCACAGCGTCGCCGTTCTGCTCCGCGGTGATGCGCGCCGACCGTATGGTGTTCTGGTCGAGGCGCTCCTGCAGCACGATGCGCTCGGTCGTGCGCTCGTTCTCCGAGCGGGTGTGGTCGTCGAGCGCCGCGCGCAGGCCGACGACGTCGTCGGCGAGCAGCCGGGCCCGCGCGTCGCGGACCACGGACGCCACCGTCTGCGCCTCGCGCGCCACCTCCGCCTGCTTGCCGAGCGGCTTCAGCTGGCGCCGGACCTCGCCCGCGAGGTCGCTCAGTCGCGTCAGGTTGGCCTGCATGGCCTCGAGCTTGCGGAGGGTCTTCTCCTTGCGCCTCCGGTGCTTGAGGATGCCCGCGGCCTCCTCGATGAAGCCGCGCCTGTCCTCCGGCGTGGCCTGCAGAACGTTGTCGAGGCGACCCTGCCCCACGATCACGTGCATCTCGCGCCCGAGGCCGGAGTCGCTGAGGAGCTCCTGCACGTCGAGCAGGCGCACGTTCGACCCGTTGATCGCGTACTCGCTGCCGCCGTTGCGGAACAGGGTGCGGCTGATCGTCACCTCGGAGTAGTCGATGGGCAGCGCGCCGTCGGAGTTGTCGATGGTGAGCTGCACCTCGGCACGGCCGAGCGGTCCGCGCGTCGACGTGCCGGCGAAGATGACGTCCTCCATCTTGCCGCCGCGCAGGGTCTTGGCGCCCTGCTCGCCCATCACCCAGGCGAGCGCGTCGACGACGTTCGACTTGCCCGACCCGTTGGGCCCCACGACGCAGGTGATGCCCGTCTCGAACGCGAACGTCGTCGGCTGGGCGAAGGACTTGAACCCCTTGAGGGTCAGGCTCTTCAGGTACACGTCGCACTCCCGCCGCTGCGCCCCCGCGGGCGCGCAGCCCCACGGTACCCGACGCGTCGACCGCATCCGGGGAGGCGCGAGGGGGTCCGGCGCGGTAGGGTTCCGGCTGGCGATCCCGCGACGGCGCGGACCGGCAGGAGGGTTGATGACCGCGACCGCGTTCGAGATCGACGAGCTGGAGATCCCCGAGAGCCTCGACGGCCCGGGTGGGCGGGACTTCTCCGCCATGGTGCACGTGCACAACGCCGTCGAGGCGGCCGCGTACGGAACGGAGCTGCTCGCCGTGCGGGCGGACGAGCTGCTGCCGCAGTACCGGCTGCAGCAGTACGAGCGGCGGCGCATCTTCCTTGCCCGATCGGGCGGGGCAGTCGTGGCCCGCGGGATGCTGGAGTGGTCGGCGGACGAGGACGACCCGGCGTCGTGGTTCGTCGTGGAGGTGCTGCCGGAGTGCCGGCGGCTCGGCATCGGCACCGCGCTCGCGGACACCCTGGAGCGCGTCCATCTGGAGTCCGGCCGGCCGGTTCTGCAGGGCTACGTGCCGCACGCCCTCGCCCCGGCGTCCGCGGGCCGTGCGGGTGAGGTGCTCGTTCCGCCCACCGGCTTCGGCAGCGTGCCGGCGAGCGACCCGGGGGCGCAGTTCCTGCTCGGGCGCGGGATGGCGCTCGAGCAGGTGTCCCGGGGCAGCGTGCTGCGGTTGCCCGTGGATCCCGTCATGCTCGCGGAGCACCGGGCGCGCGCCGAGTCTGTCGCCGGATCCGACTACCGCGTCGTGCTCTGGAGCGGCACCACGCCGGAGGACCGCCGCGCCGACCTCGCCGCGCTCTACACGCGCATGAGCACCGCGGAGCCGCTCGCGGGGCTCGTCGTCGTCGAGGCGCCGTGGGACGAGGCCCGGGTCGTCCAGGAGGAGGGTGCGCTGCAGGGCGGCGGCCGGACCCTGCTCACCGCGGCCGCCGAGCACGTGCCGTCCGGCCGCCTCGTGGCGTTCACCCGCCTGTCGGTGCCCGCCGACCGGTCGAGGCCGACGGAGCAGGAGGAGACGCTCGTGCTCGACGACCACCGCGGCCGCCGGCTGGGCATGCTCGTGAAGACCGCCAACCTGCAGTACCTCGCCCAGCAGGCACCGCAGGCACCGGTCGTCGCCACATTCAATGCGGAGGAGAACCGCCACATGCTGAGCGTCAACGAGGCGCTGGGGTTCACCCCGATCGGCTACGAGGGGTCCTGGAAGAAATCCACCCCGCCCGCCTGAGTGCGGGATGCCGCAGCGGTGCGGCGCCCCGGCCCTGCGTCGCCCGATACCCGGTTCAGGGATCCGAAGGCGGTTCAGGAACCCGAAGGCGGTTCAGGACCTCGGAGCGGGCGGGCTCGGGGATGCGGGCGGGGTCGGCAGTGCGGGCGGGCGGCGCGCGGCGCGGAGGCGCTGGCACCACGGGCAGAAGTGGCTCGAGCGGTTCATGAACGTCGCGCGGGTGATCGGCCGGCCGCAGCGCGGGCACGGGCGCCCATGCCTGCCGTAGGCGTTCAGGCTGTGCGAGAAGTACCCCGACGCCCCGTTGACGTTGACGTACTGCGAGTCGAAGCTCGTGCCGCCCTCCGCCAGTGCCCGCGCGAGAACCAGTCGCACCTCCGCGAGGAGCGTCTTCGCGCGGGGCCGGGTCAGCTCGCGCGTCGGCTGGTCGTAGTGGATGCGGGACGCCCACAGCGCCTCATCCGCGTAGATGTTGCCGATGCCGCTCACCAGCGTCTGGTCGAGCAGGGCGCGCTTGACACCGGTGTTCCGCCTCGCGAGGGCCCGGAAGAACGCGGCGTCGTCGAAGTCCGGGTCGAGCGGGTCCCTGGCGATGTGCACCACCTGGGACGGGATGAGCGGCAGCTCGGAGCCGAAGCCGCCCGGCAGCCCCGCCTCCGTCGGCAGCAGGGCATCGACCGCCATGCTGCCGAAGATGCGCTGGTCGACGAAGTGCAGCCACAGCTCACCGTGCTCCGGATGCTCCAGGTGCAGGCGGATGCGCAGCAGCGCGTCGTCCGGGGATCCGGGCTCCCGCAGGAGCACCTGCCCGCTCATCCCCAGGTGCGTGACGAGGGCGAGCCGCCCGGCGACCGGCGGGGACACGGGAACCGGCGGGGATGCGGCGGGGGCGGGGCTCAGCGGGAACCAGAGGAACTTGCCGCGGCGCACGGCGGAGTCGATCCGGGTGCCCCCCAGCAGCGACTCGAACGAGCCGCGCAGGCGGTCGTGGCGCTTGAGGGAACGCTCGTCGAAGACCTCGACGCCGGTGACGACCGCACCGGTGACGGCGGGTTCCAGGCCGGCGCGGACGACCTCGACCTCGGGGAGCTCTGGCACCGCGGGCTAGGGGCGCACGGGGTCGGCCTGCATGAGCGTCCATGCCTCGAGCGCGGCGGCCATCTCGGCCTGCTTCTTGCTCGTGCCGTCACCGGCGGCCGTCACGAGGCCGCGGACGGTGACCACGGCGTGGAAGCGCTTCTGGTGGTCGGGACCGGTGTCCGTCACCGCGTACTCCGGCGCGGGGACCCCGGCGCGCGCCGCGGCCTCCTGCAGCGTCGTCTTCGGATCCATGGCGGCGCCGAAGCGCGCGGGATCGGCGAGCAACGGCGAGATGAGCCGCAGCACGAGGGCCGTCGCCGCGTCGCCGCCGGCGTCAAGGTACACGGCGCCGATGAGGGCCTCGACCGTGTCGGCGAGGATGGACGACTTCTCGCGGCCACCCGTCAGCTCCTCGCCTCGGCCGAGTCGCAGGTGCGGGCCGACGTCGATGGTCCTCGCGACCTCGGCGAGCGCGACGCTGCTGACGAGGCTGGCCCGTCGCTTGGCGAGCTCGCCCTCGTCGAGGGTCGGGAAGTCCCGGTACAGCATGACGGTCACGGCCTGCCCGAGGATGGAGTCGCCGAGGAACTCGAGGCGCTCGTTGTTCGGGATGTTGCCGTGCTCGTAGGAGAAGGACCGGTGCGTCAGCGCCAGCTCGAGAAGCTCGGGACTCACGTCCACGGACAGGGTCGCGAGGAGTGCGGCCCTGTCCGGGATCACGGCTGACACGCCGGTAAGCGTCGTGCGGGTCGGACTAGACGTCGGCGACCTTGCGGCCCTTGTACTCCATGTACAGGGCGGTGCCTGCGGAGTCCTCGACGACCTTCGCGCGGTGCGGGAGGCTGTAGGTGACGCGGCCGTTCTCGACGGTCTTGACGAGGTTCGGGACCTCGGCCTTCCACTGCGAGCGGCGGGCGCGCGTGTTGGAGCGGGACATCTTCCTCTTGGGAACTGCCATGGTTCAACTCTTTTCTTGATCAGGGCCGTTTTCGGCCTTGACAGTGTCGGTGGTGGTGTCCCCCGCACTGCTGTCCGTGGAAGCCTGGAACTCCGCGAGCGCAGCCCAGCGGGCATCCACCTGGGAGGTGGTCTCCTCGGAGTCCGACAGAACCAGACTGATGCCCGAACCGAGCTCGAAATCGAGCCGCTCGTCCGGCAGTTCCGGCTGGAATGGCAGTGACAGAACCACCGCATCCCTGATCACAGGTTCTAGATCCACGTGGTCATCGAGAACCTGATAGTCGAAAGCTTCATCAAGAGAATACGCGAATAGCTCCTGAAACTCGACTTCGACCGTGTGCTGCATCTCGGTGAGGGTGCGCGCGGTCAGTCCGTCGGCGATCGTGTCGACCTCTCCGGAGGCCAGGATGCCCTCGTGCACGGACTCGAGACGCACGTGCACATGCAGCTCCCGGCCCTCCCGGACCTGCAGCATGCCCTCGCCGAGATGCTCCGGCACGACGATGGTGAGGTCGTGCTCCCGCATCTCACCCGGCCGGCTCACGATGTCGCGGACGTTGACCATGTACGGGGTCTTGATGAATCTGGACACGGGAGACGAGTGTAGTCGTCCGCCCCGGGGGCGGCTCAGGCCAGTGGTTCGCCCTGGAGCAGCTCCGCGACGACCCTCGGAACGTACGGCGAGACGTCTCCGCCGAGTGACGCGACCTGCCGCACGAGGGAGCTGGACACGTGCGCGTGCGCCGGATCCGGCAGCAGGAACACGGTCTCGACGCCCGCGAGGTTGCGGTTGACGATGGCCATGGGCGTCTCGTACGCCACGTCGACCTGGGAGCGGATGCCCTTGACCAGCACGCTCGCGCCCACGTCCGTGCAGTAGTCGACGAGCAGGCCGACGCTCCAGGACTCGACGCGGATGTTGCGGGGCAGGCCGGCCTCCGCGATGGCCTCCCGCAGCAGCTCAACGCGCTTCACGATGGGCAGCAGCGCCGTCTTCGCCGGGTTGTGCACGACAAGCACGTGCAGCTCGTCGAACAGGCCGGCCGCGCGGTCGATCACGTCGAGGTGACCGAGGGTCACGGGGTCGAACGAACCTGGGACGACCGCGATCCTGCTCATGGGGAAAGCTTAACCGCGCTGTGTTGCGACAAGGTTTCCGCGACGCCCGTGCGGCCGGACACGTGGGCGGGGTCGAGGTGACACCCGTACGGACGCGACCCGGTCAGGCCTTCGCGAGGAAGGTGCGGGTCGACTCGTCGAGCCGCCGTGCGATCGCCGCGGCGAGCTCCGGGTGCGCCGACAGGCTCGGGTCGGCGTCGAGGATGCCGGACGCGTGCTCGCGTGCGGCCTCGATCACGTCGGCGTCCCGCACGACGCGCAGCAGCCGCAGCGAGGACCGGCCGCCGGACTGCGAGCTGCCGAGCACGTCGCCCTCCCGCCGGAGCTCGAGGTCGGCCTGTGCGAGCTCGAACCCGTCGAGGGTTGAGGCGACCGCGTCCACCCTCTCGCGGCCGAGCGTCGCCTCCTCCGCGCGCGTGACGAGCAGGCACAGCCCGGGCACGCCGCCGCGGCCCACGCGCCCGCGCAGCTGGTGCAGCTGCGAGACGCCGAAGCGCTCCGCGTCCATGACCACCATGGTCGACGCGTTCGGCACGTCGACGCCCACCTCGATGACCGTCGTCGCCACGAGCACGTCGATGCGCCCGGCGGCGAACCCACGCATGAGCTCATCCTTCTCGTCGCTCGACATGCGCCCGTGCAGGCCCTCGACGCGACGCCCCACGAGCAGGGGATGCGCGCGCAGCTCCGCGGTGAGCTGGACGACCGTCGTGAGCGGCTGCTCGGGCGTACCCGCCGCGACGTCCGGGTCCCCGTCGTCGTCCTCGCGCACGCCGGCGCCCCCGCCCGCCGCCGCCGGCTCGATGGCGGGGCAGACCACGAACGCCTGGTGCCCCTTCGCCAGCTCCTCGGACACGCGCGCCCAGACCCGGTCGATCCAGCGGGGCTTCTCGTGCAGGGGCACGACGAACGTCTCGATGCCCTGGCGCCCGGCGGGAAGCTCGCTGATGGTCGAGATGTCGAGGTCGCCGAAGACCGTCATGGCGACCGTGCGCGGGATCGGGGTCGCCGTGAGGACGAGCACGTGCGGCGGGGTGACACCCTTCTGGCGGAGGGCCTCGCGCTGGTCGACGCCGAACCGGTGCTGCTCGTCCACGACGACCAGGCCGAGGTCGTAGAAGGTCACCGTCTCGCCGAGCAGGGCGTGCGTGCCGACGACGATGCGCGCCTGACCGCCCACCGTGCGCAGCAGTGCCCTGCGCCGATCCGCGACCGGCAGCTGTCCGGTGATCAGCGTCGGCATCAGCTCGGCGGACAGGTCGGGACCGAGCACCCGGGCGAGCGAACGGAGGTGCTGCGCCGCGAGCACCTCGGTCGGCGCGAGCAGGGCCGCCTGCCCGCCGCTGTCGGCCACCGCGAGCATCGCCCGCAGTGCGACGAGCGTCTTGCCCGAGCCGACCTCGCCCTGCACGAGCCGGTTCATGGGATGCGTCCCCGCGAGGTCCCGGGCGATCTCCTCCCCCACGAGGGTCTGGTCGCCGGTGAGGGCGAAGGGCAGGCGTGCGTCGAACCGCTCGAGGAAGCCTCCGGGCACGGGCGTGCGCGGCGTCGCGTTCCAGGACCGGTTGGCGGCGCGCTGCTGCAGCAGCGCGGCCTGCAGCACGAACGCCTCCTGGAAGCGCAGGGCGTGCTGCCCCGCGCGCCAGTCCGCGTCGCGCTTCGGCCGGTGCACGCCCTCGAGCGCCGCCCGGTAGTCGACGACGCCCCGCTCGGCGCGCACGGCGGCGGGCACGGGGTCCGTCACCGGGCCGAGCCCGTCGAGCACGATCTCGATGGACTTCGCGACCTGCCAGCTCGCCAGCGTCGACGTGGCCGGGTAGATGGGGATGGGCGACTCGGCCCATCGGATGGCCGCGGAGTCCGGTCCGACTGCATCGGAACCGTCGTCCAGCGGGTCGAACAGCTCGTAGTCCGGGTGTGCGAGCTGCAGGGCGCCGCGGTAGGCGGACACCTTGCCCGCGAAGATGCCCCGCATGCCCGGGACGAGCATCTTCGCCCGCCACGCCTGGTTGAAGAAGGTCAGGGTGAGGAACCCGCTGCCGTCGGTGATGCGCACCTCGAGGATGGAGCCCCGCCGGTTCCGCATGGTGCGCTCACGCACCTCCCGGACCTCGGCGACGATGGTCACGTTCTCGTCGAGCGGCAGGGTGTCGAGCGCGCTCAGCTCCCCGCGCTTGGCGTAGCGCCTCGGATAGTGGGCGAGCAGATCGGCGACCGTCCGGACGCCGAAGGCCTTCTCGAACGCCGTCGCCGTACGCCCGCCGAGCACGGACGAGAGCTTCGCATCGAGCGCCGAACCGACCATCCCTACAGATTAGGCGGCGGGACCGACGCGAAACCGCCTCGGCGGGCCGACCGCGGAGAGCAGCGACGCCGGGAACAGCGTCGAGACGATCCTGGCGTGCCAGGGCGCCGCCGCGGCGAGCCCCCTCGACACCTCCGCGGTCCAGCCGGCGAGCTCTCTGCCGCGATCCGCGGAGACGACGGCCGTCGCGCCCGGCGTGGCGAAACGCTCGTGCTCCAGCGCCTCGCGTAACCCGAGCAGGGCGGTCCGGCCCGCGGCGCCGTCGTCCGTGAGGCGCCCGGCGAGCTCCGTCGCGAACGCGCGGGGCGTGTCCGTCGACCGCCACGGGATGCCGAGGTCGCGCGCCGTGTCCAGCACCTCAGCCCACGCGACGGACGCGGCGGCGTTCCCCCGCACCAGCGCCCCGCGGCGGCGGGACCGACGGAGGGCACGCACGGCCGCGGGCGTCAGCAGGGCGAGGGGGAGCAGCACCGCGGCCAGCAGCCCGGTGGGCGAGCGGCCCTCGTCGACGGACCCCGTCGCCGCGGCGCCGGGGTCGTTCTCGGCGGGGTCGACCGGCGTCACCGGGGTGACAGGCGCGGCTGTCGTCGGCGCCGTCGTCGGCGAGATGCCCGAGGCCTCGACGGGCGCGGGCGTCGCGTACTCGGACAGGTCGCCCCGGCCGGGCGTCGGCTCGAACTTCAGCCATCCGGCGCCCTCGAAGTACAGCTCGGGCCAGGTGTGCAGGTCCTGCGTGCCCACCTGGTAGAGCGTCCTGCCGTCCTCCGTGCCCCGCCTGTCACCGGGCAGGTAGCCGACGGCCACGCGCGCCGGGATGCCGAGGGTGCGCGCCATGACGGCCATGGCGGATGCGTAGTGCACGCAGTAGCCGATCTTCTCGTCGAGGAAGCGGGCGATCACCGCCATGCCGTTGCCGTCGTACCCCTCCTCGACCGGCGCCTGCTCCGAGTAGCGGAAGTCGGTGGAGCGGAAGTAGTCCTGCAGCGCGACGGCCCGCTCGTAGTCCGTCACCGCATCGGCCGTGACGCTCGCGGCCGTTGCCCGGATGACCTCGGGCAGGTCCGCGGGGAGGTCGAGCGTGCGCTGCAGGTAGGGCGACGGCACGGACGGCCGAACGGCCGCGGCCAGTTGCTCGCGCGTCGGCTGCGGCACCGCGCTCCTGACCCGGTAGTCCTGGCCCCGCGTGGACGAGTTCGACGTCGCGACGGTCATGCCGTCGGCCTCCCAGTACCACTCGCCGTCGAGCCCGGTCACCGCGGACGGTGCGTACGGCACCGGAAGCCAGCGGGTGTTCGACGCCTGCACGCGCACGTCGACGACGACCTCGCTCACGGGCGTTTCCTCGCCCAGGCCGGGCGCCGCGGAGATGCCGTCCAGCCTCTTCCGCTCGTCCGGCAGGATGCGGTCGGGCGCCCACGTGCGCCCCGTGAATCGCGACAGGGTCGCCAGCTTGAAGTACAGGTCCTCGTCGGAGTCGGTCGTGTACTGCAGGGCCTGGGCGTTGCCCGGCCGGCGCAGGTCGTCGCCGAGGCTGAGGATGGGGTTGACCCTGCCGCTGCTGATGCCGCCACCGCCTCCGCCGGCCGCCGCGGCGGTGAAGCCGGACTGGGTGAAGGCGGGGATCACGTTCGGCAGGACCAGGGCGACGACCACCGCGCCGGCACCGAGCGCCGCAGCGCGGACCCCGACGCGTCCGGCGGCGAGGCCGCCCGCGACCTGCGCCGCGGCGGTCGCCGGTCGTTCCGCGCTCTCCCGCACCCGGGTGTCTGCGCGCAGGAGCCAGAAGTACAGCGCCACGAGGATCGCGAACACGGCGAGGTCGAACTCGGTGAACAGCACGGCGCCGGGGATGGCGAGCAGCGCCAGCAGCGCGAGGCCCGCGAGGGCGGGCACGCGGAGTGCGAAGACGAGGAGGTCCTGGACGACCGCGACGATGGCCATCCCGCAGACCACGAGGAACGCGAGCTCCGGCACGGGGGTGGCGGGCGCGCCCTGGACGGCGACCTGCACGGTCCCCTGCTGAAAGGTCCGCACGAACCAGCCGACGGTGTCGAGCGTCGGCACGACGCCGAGGAACGCGGTGGACGAACCGAAGACGACGGTGAGGAGCAGCACCCCGGATGCGGCGACAGCCCCGCTCGCGAGCAGGACGCGGCCGCCGAGCCACCGCACGAGGGCGCCGGCGCCGAGCATCACCGCGACCACGAGCAGCGACAGCGGCAACCACGCGCCCGGACGGAGCACGGGGGTGAGGGCCGTCACCCCGACCGTGAGCCCGAGGTAGAGCGGCAGCAGCATGCGCCAGCCGCCCGGCACGGTGCTCTCGGCCGCGCGGGCGGATCGCGCGGGTGCGGCCGCCACGGGCCCCGCGGGCGCGCCGTAGGCGGTCACGCCGAGACTCCGGCACGGTCGAGGGCGGACCACGCCGCGCCCGGCCCGGTCGCGGGGTCGAGGGTGACGCAGCTCCACCCCGCATCCTCGAGCGCGTGCCAGGCGCTCGACGACGCGGTGGGCGGGAGGAAGGCGACCGCGGGGTCGCACCAGTGCCGCAGCGTCAGCAGCTGCTCGGCGTCCGCCGCGGTGAGCCCGCCGAGCACGGCGAACAGGGGCGTGGCGGTACTGCTGCGGCGCAGCTCGCCCGCGATGGAGGCGAACGCGTCGTCCGCCGCGTCTGCGGGCACCGGGTCGACCTCGGCCAGCCGCACGAGGAGATCGCGCTGGCCGCCGTCGTCCATGCCGCCGTCGCTCGACACGCGGCTGGCCACTGGCCGCCCGGTCTCGAGCACGAGGACGCCGCAGCCGATCGCCCGCAGGTGCACCGCGAGCGATGCGGTGAACTCGACCGCACGCTCGAACTCGGCGCGGTCGTCGCCGGCGCCCGCCCGGGTGTCGAGCAGGATCACGGCCTCCGGATCGCTCCGCTGCTCCTCCTGCCGCACCATGAGCTCGCCGTGCCGGGCGGTGGCGCGCCAGTGCACGCGCCGCATGGGGTCGCCCGCGAGATAGGTGCGCGTCACCGCGTCGTCGTCCCCCGCGCTGGACTGGCGATGCACCTGGTGGGCGTCGCCGTCACGGAGCGCGCGGGTGAGCGCGATCGTGGGCAGCGGGCTGATGCGCGGCGTGACGACGAGGTCGTGCACCGCGCCGACCGCGTGCCGCAGGGTGACCAGCCGGAACGGGTCCCGCTCGTCGACCACGAGGGGACCGATGGGGAACACTCCCCTGCGGTCGGGGGCCAGTGCGTAGCTCAGAGTGGCGACGCCGCCCGACCGCTCCGCACCCGGCCGCGTGCCGGCGAGCGCGGGCATCGTGCCCGGCGGCGTCGATCCGACGGGTGCGGGCAGCAGGTCCCGCCACACGACGGGTGCCGAGGCGAGGAGCGTGTCGTTGCGCACGTGCACCGCGACGGCCGTCTGGCTGCCCGCCTCGACGACCGGGCGGTCGAACGATCGGGCGACGGTGAGGCGCGTTCGGGCGAAGGCGAGGGAGACGGCCGCGAGCACGGGGAGGGCGACGAGGACGACCGACACGAAAAGGAACTCGCGGCGTCCGGTCGCGTACGCGACGACGAGTGCCGCGACCCCCGCCGCGAGCAGTCCGGTGCCGCGCGCGGTCGGCCGGGGGATGCGCAGCGCGGTCACGCGCGCGGCGAGGGCGCCGACGACGCCGGAGGCGTTTCGCAGCGGGTTTCGGCGGGTCATGCGCGGGATTCTAAGCCGCGCGCCTGAGGCCCGCTCGCGACGGGAGCAGGGAGACGGGCAGGAGGGCCGCGCCGACACGCACGCGGAGAGGCGCGTCGGCGGCGAGCGCGGCGGTCACGAGGGACGCGTCGGCGGCCAGCGCGGCCCCGTCGGCGGGCGGAAGCGAGGCGGGGGCACCGGCCCCGGGACGGCCGAAGCGGTCACGCTCGAACGCCGCGCGCACGCGGGCGACGGCGGCGCGCTCGGGATCGCCGAGGCCCGGCGCCGCGGCGAGACGCCCGGCGAAGGCGCGTGGCGTGTCCGATGAGGGTCCCGGCATCCCGAGGTCGAGCGCCGCATCCTGCACCTCGCGCCAGGCGTCCGTCGCGGTGCCCCGTCCCGTCCGCAGGCGCAGCAGCCGCCCGCCCCGCACCCCGGCGCGGGCGAGTGCGGGGGCGAACAGCGCGAGGGCGACCAGCAGCGCCGCACCCGCCCCGCCTCCCGCGCCGTCGTCGGCGGCCGCGCCGGCGCCCAGGGCGAGCGCCTCGTCGCGCGGCGTGCGCGCGTCCGCCGCCGGTCCGGTCGACGGGGCCGCCTCCGGCGCGATGTCGTCCGCCCCCGGCTCGGCCGCCTCCGGCGCCGCGTACTCCGGCACGGAGCCGCGCCCGGGCGTCGGCTCGAACGGCACCCAGCCCACGGACTCGAAGTACAGCTCGGGCCACGCGTGGGCGTCGCCGCCGGCCACCTCCCAGACGGGCAGTCCGTTGCGTTCGTCGCCGGTGCGGTCGCCGTTCGTGTAGCCGACCGCCACGCGCGAGGGGATGCCGACGACCCGCGCGAGCAGCGCCATCGCCGACGAGAAGTGGATGCAGTAGCCCGAGCGCTCCTCGAGGAACCGGGCGACGAGCTCGGGCCCGCTGCCGTCGTAGCCACCCTGCACGGGCGCTTGCTCCGAGTAGTCGAACGCCCCGCTGCGGAAGTAGTCCTGCAGGGCGACGGCCCGCTCGTAGTCCGTCGTGCTCCCCGCCGTCACCTCGTTCGCGACCGCGATGAGCGACTCCGGCACTCCGCGGCGGGTGAGATCGAGCTCCTCGCTCAGCCCCTGGGGGTCCGCACGCCCGGCGGCCGCGAGCTGCTCCCGGGTCGGCAGCACGGCGACGCTGTCGACGGTGTAGCGCTGCCCGGCCGTCGACGCCTCCCGCGACTGCACGGTGAGCGCGGCGGGCTCCCAGTACCACGCGCCGTTCAGCCCCTCGACGGATCGCGCGGGATACGGCACGGGAAGCCAGCGGCTCGCGGAGTCCGTGAACTCGACCGCCGTCGTGACCGAGGCCGTCTCGACGCCGCTCGTGAGGCCGGGCGGCCGGCCCATCCGCTCGGGCGTGCGGTCGGTGTTCAACCGGAAGGGCCGGGGCTGCCACGTCGTCTCGTCGAACGACGTGAGGACCGCGGAGCGCAGGTAGGACGGCCGTTCCTCGGTGCTCGTGTAGGTGAGCACGGGGACGTCCGTCCGTCCGCGCAGGTCGTCCTCGAGCGCGACGATCGGGTTCAGGCCGCCGGAACCTGATGCGCCGGGACCGCCGCCGCCGAACAGCGCGGGCAGCGTCGGCAGAGCGGCCGGCATGCCGAGCGGCAGCACGAGGCCGCCGGCGATCGCCACGGCCGCGAGCACGACGGCCCGTCCGCCCGCGACCCGGTGGGCGGCGCCCGCCGGCGCCGACCTCGCCGCGGGTGCGGGGACCACGGCGGCGGACCGCCGGCGGAGACCGGCGCGGAGCAGGAACGCGTAGGCGGCCGCGGCGAGCACGAACGTTCCGGCGTCCGCCCCGCCTCCCACGATGGGCGCGACCGCCAGCACCCAGAAGAGCGGGACGCCCGCCACGGCGGGCGCGCGGGCGACGAAGGTCAGCGCGTCGACGAGGAAGGCGAGCGCCGCGACGCCGAGGAGCAGCAGGAACGCGACCGGCCGGTCGACGTCGAGCGGCGCGGCGCCCATCGCGATCGAGCGCGCGCCCCCGCGGGCGAGCGCCTCGAGCGTGCGCAGCGCACCCTCCGTGGGGAGGAGGCCGGCGACGAAGCCGGACTGCGTGAACGCGAGACCGATGCCGACGACCGCGGCGAGCACCGGCGCGACGAGGGACACGACGGCCGGGAGCCGCATGGCCCGCAGCCATGCCCCGCCGCCGACGACGACGGCGGTCACCAGCGCGGCGGGCCCCCACCACGCCCCAGGGCGGAACACGGGCGACAGCGCAACGACGCCGGCTGCGACGACGAGGGCGACGGCGACGCTCAGCGAGGCGGAGCCGGGGACGCGGGGGATGCTGAACGGGCCGCGCGCGGCGGCCAACGGCATCCGCGCGTCAGACGCGCTCATGCTGCCGCTCGCCGATGCCCCGCCACGCTGCGGCCAGGTCGTCGCCCGTGCCGACCCGCACGCAGATCCAGCCCGCGCCCGCGAGCGTCTCCTCCGCGGGTGCGGGCTCGTTCGTGACGAGGAACGCGACGGCGGGGTCGGCCAGCGGCCGCACCGCGACGAGCCGCTCCGCCTCCGCCGCGGTCGGCGAGCCGAGGATCGCGAACAGGGGCGTGCCGCCGCCGCGCCTGCGCAGCTCCCCGGTGAGGCGGTCGGCGAAGGCACGGTCGACGGATGCGGTGGAGCCGACCGCCGCGAGTCCCGCGAGGAACTCGCCCGACCCGCCGGGAGCGCCGAACGTGTCCCGCGGTCGCACGAGCCAGCCCTCGCGGGCGGCGGACTGGAGCACGTCGACCTCGTAACCGGCGCTCTGCAGGTGCAGCGTCACGGAGGCGGCGAGCTCGATCGCCCGCTCGAAGTCGTCAGCGTGCCGCAGTGTCCCGTCGAACACGCCGATGCCGTGCGCGTGCGGGTAGCTGCGGGGTCGCGTGTCGAGGAACACGACCGCCTCCGGGTTGCTCCGCGGCTCCTCCTGCCGCACCATGAGCTCGCCGAAGCGGGCGGTGCTGCGCCAGTGCACGCGGCGCAGCGCATCCCCCGGCCGGTACTCGCGGGTGATCAGGTCGTCATCGCCCACGACGCCGTGCCGCTGCATCTCGGCCGCCGACCCGTCCGCAACGGCGCGGCCGAACGGCACCTCGGGCAGGGGCGTGATGCGGGGCGTGACGACGAGCGGGGTGCACTCGCCGATGCGCGTCGTCCGCGTGACGAGCCCGAACGGGTCCTGGCTCACGACGACGAACGACCCGATCGGGTACACCCCGCGGAGCTCGGGCTGCAGCGCGTAGCCCAGGCGGGTCGCGTCCTCGGCCCCGGCGGCGACCGCCCGAAGCAGCGCGCCGCCGAGCACGGGCAGCTCGCCGGACGGGGTCTCCCCCACCTCTGGCGGCACGGTGTCGAGCCAGCTGGACTCCGGCGAGGCCGAGCCGCCGGCGTTCCGCACGGCGAGCCGCACCCGCACCGACCTGCCCGCCTCGACGGTTTCGGGCTCGAACGCGCGGGTGACAGCGAGCCTCGGCCGGCCGACGCCGAGCAGCAGCGCGCCGAGGGCGGGAAGGAGGGCGAGGAAGAATGCGAGGGCGAGCAGCTCCCGGCGCTCGAGCGCGTAGGCGAGCACGAGGGACGCGGCAGCGGAGCTCACGAAGGCGACGCCGCGCATGCTGAGACGCGGCCGGGACGCCCGGCCCCCCTCCCGCTCCCGCGAGGACACGGCCGCGCCTGGCCTACGCCCCGGCGGAGAGCGGAACGGGCGTCGCCGCGAGGATGCGCTCCACGACGTCGGCGACCGTGGCGGCGCCGTGCCCCCGCTGGCCGAGCGCCCTGCTGGTCGGCATGAGACGGTGACCGAGCACGGAGACGGCGAGCGCGTCGATGTCGTCCGGCAGCACGAACTCGCGGCCCTCGAGGGCCGCACGGGCCTTCGCCGCCCGGACGAGGTGGAGAGTGGCCCGCGGGCTCGCGCCCAGCCGCAGCTCCGGGTGGTGGCGTGTCGCCTGCACGATGGTCACGGCGTACTGCTTGACGGGCTGCGACACGAAGACGGTGCGGGCCGCGGCCATCATGGCCGCGAGCTGCTCGCCGGTCGCCACGGCCTCGAGGGCCTCGAGCGGGCTGGACACGTCCCGGGAGTGCAGCATGTCGAGCTCGGCAGCCGCATCCGGGTACCCCATGGAGATGCGGGCCATGAACCGGTCGCGCTGGGCCTCGGGCAGGGCGTACGTGCCCTCCATCTCGACCGGGTTCTGCGTCGCCACCACCGTGAACGGCGACGACAGCGGATGCGTCACGCCGTCGACGGAGACCTGGTGCTCCTCCATGCACTCCAGGAGCGCGGACTGCGTCTTGGGGCTCGCCCGGTTGATCTCGTCACCGATGACGATGTTCGCGAAGACGGCGCCCGGCTGGAACTCGAAGCGGCGCTCGACCTGGTTGTAGATCGAGACACCCGTGACGTCGGAGGGAAGGAGGTCGGGCGTGAACTGGATGCGGTTGACGGTGCAGTTCACGGACGTCGCGAGCGCCTTCGCGAGCACGGTCTTGCCGACGCCCGGCACGTCCTCGATCAGCAGGTGCCCCTCCGCGAGCAGCACCGTGAGCGCCATGAGCGCGGCCTCGTGCTTGCCGGAGATCACCGACTCGATGTTGCCGACGATGCGCTCGGCGAGCACGCGCACCTCATCGAGCGACAGAGCGGCACCGCTCTCCTCGAACTGCTCCGATGCACCGCCCAGAGCGGGATCTGTCGCAGCCGCGACCGAGTAATTGTTCACGCAGGTTCTCCCGAAGCGTCGCAGACGTGCCCCGATACTACGTCACGAATCGGCATCCCCAGCGGGGAGATCGAGGGGCCGGACGACGCCTCCGCATCGCGCCCGCCGCTCACCCGGCCCCGTCGCCGCCCGCGGTCAGAGCGTGAAGGCGTAGCCGCCCGCGTCGCGCACGCTGCCGCCGATCTGCCTCGTGTACGCGTCGTCGTTGACCTCGAGCGAGCGCAGTTGCCGGCCCACCTCGCGGGCCTGGCTCTTGCAGAAGTTGACGGCGACGGTCTTCTCCGCGCCCGACTCCGTGACGCCCGTGCGGGCGAACGACGCCGATGCCCGGGACACGACCGCGACCTGCGCGTAGATGCCGGAGGCGACGGCGGTCAGCCGCTTCTGCACGAGCTGCCTCTCCTGCACCCGCTTGCCGTGCTTGCGCAGCGCCGACTCCGCCGCGATGCGCAGTCGTGCCGTCTGGTCCGCGATCGCCGCGCTCTGCCGCGCCAGGGCCGGATGCGCCCCCGTCACCCGCTCGGGGCGGAGGGCGCGGTTCACGCGCCCCGCGAGGTACGGGGCGAGCACGCCGATCGACTTCGCCGGATCGCTGATGCTGAGGCTCTTCACGTCGGGCAGGTCCTCCGAGAGCGCCTTGAGCCCGTTGAGCGCGACGAACGCGCGCATCACGTCGTTCGACCCCTCGAAGATGGGGAAGATGCGGAAGTCGCGCAGGGCCTTCGCCAGCGGGTTCTCGGTCATGTACGCCGCGCCGCCGTGCACCTGGACCGCACGGTTCAGCGCGTACCAGCCGACGTCGCTCGCCACGACCTTCGTCATGGCCGACTCGAGCGAGAAGTCGCTGTCGCCGCGGTCGACGAGGCCTGTCGTGAGGTAGGACATCGCCTCGAGGCCGTAGATCTGCGTGTTCATCCACGCGATCTTGTCCTCCACGAGCTCGAAGTCTACGAGCGGGCGGCCGAACTGGCGACGGGTGCTCGCGTGCTCCAGGGTGAGGTCGAGGAAGCGCTTCATGCCGCCGGCGATGGACGTGCCCATCGACATCCGGCCGTTGTTCAGGGTGTTCATGGCGATGCGGAAGCCGTCGCCCGGCTCGCCGAGCAGGTTCTCCGCGGGCACGCGAACGTCGCGGAAGCGCACGCGCTGCAGGCTGTTCGCGCGGAGGCCCAGGGTGTCGAAGCGGGGTCCGGTCGACAGCCCGGGCATCCCCTTCTCGACGACGAGCGCGACGTGGCCGAGTTCGCTTCGCGCGAAGACCGTGAGCACGTCCCTGTCCCCGTTGCCGATCCAGCGCTTCTCGCCGTTGAGCAGCCAGCTCCCGTCGCTCTGCCGCTCGGCCCAGGTCTCGAGGTTGTAGGCGTCCGATCCGACGTTCGGCTCCGTGAGGGCGAATGCGGCGAGCTTCCGGCCGGCGGCGAGGTCGGGCAGCCACCGCGCCTTCTGGTCGTCCGTGCCGTACAGGTGCAGCGGCTTCGTGCCGATCGACTGGTGCACGCCCATGACGACGGCGAGCGTGCCGTCCGCCCGGCCGAACTCCTCCATGACCCGGCAGTACCCGCTCTGGCTGAGGCCCTGGCCGCCGTACCGCCGGTCGACGAACAGGCCGAGCAGGCCGCGCTCACCGAGGTCGCGGATGGTGTCGTCGCCGACCCAGCGCTGCTCCTCCGCCCGGACCGGGTCGTAGTCGTTCTCCAGGTAGTCGCGGGCGGTCGCCGCGAGATACTCGACGCACCGCTTCTCCTCACCCTCGAAGAGCCGGAACGGCATCGCGATCTCGGAGCTCACCTGCCCGAGGAAGAGATTCTTGGTGAAGGAGGGCAGCTGCGCCCTGTCTACTCGTGCCATGGGGATCGATTGTGGGGACGCCGCGATGGCCGCTCCAATCCGTTGGAGGATCCCCACAGGCTCCGCGGGCGACCCGCGCTCCGGATACAGGCGGTGCTGCAACGCACCGCCTCGTGCCGGTCGCGGCGCGGCGCAGCAGAGGGCGCGGCCGGCGCGGGCGGTAGCCTCGACGGGATGACCAGGATCATTTCGGGCTTCGCCGGGTCGCTCGTGCTGAAGGTGCCCCGCTCGGGAACCCGGCCGACGAGCGACCGCGTGCGCGAGGCGATCTTCTCCGCGCTCGACGCCAGGGACGCGCTGCCCGGCGCCCGGGTGCTCGACCTCTACGCCGGGTCCGGCGCGCTCGGGCTCGAGGCGGCGAGCCGCGGTGCGGGCGAGGTCACCCTCGTCGAGCGCGCATCCGGAGCAGCGGGCATCTGCCGCGCGAACGCGGCGCTCGTACGCCGGGTGGCTCCGGCGGACTCCGCTCCCGCCATCACGGTCGCCGCGCAGGCCGTGCAGGGCTTCCTCGACTCGACGCCCGGCGGCTTCGACGTCGTGTTCCTCGACCCGCCGTACGACCTCGGCCAGGCGGAGCTCGCGAGAGCCCTCGCGTCGCTGGCCACCGGCCTGCGACCCGGCGCCGTCGTGATGATCGAGCGCTCGTCGCGCTCGCCGGAACCGGCCTGGCCGGACGGGCTCACCCTCGACCGCCGCAAGGACTACGGCGAGACGACGCTGTGGTGGGCGTCCGCGGCACTGGACGAGGCGGACCCCGGTCAGCCCGCCGAGCCGTTCCAGTCCCGGTAGGGGTCCCAGCCGGCCGTGCCGCCGTGCGGCGCGCCGTCGACCGTGACGACGCCCGCGTCGTCGTTGACCAGCCCGATGGCCCGGAAGCCCGCGGGCAGCGGCACGGCGGCGGGAAAGGTCGCGAGCAGCGAGTGGTCCTCGCCACCGGTGAGCACGAGGTCGTACGCGGCCTCCCGCAGCGCCGGGTGGGCGGACGAGATCCAGAACATGTCGTCGGCGAGCGCCTCGGTGTAGACGTTGATGCCGACGCCGCTCGCCGCGGCGATGCGCGAGGCGTCGAGCAGGAGCCCGTCCGAGACGTCGAGCATCGCCGTGGCGCCGCCGCGGGCCGCCTCCGGGCCGAGGCCGATGGGCGGCGACGGCGCCAGCTGAGCCTCGATGACATCCGGGTGGCGCCTGCGCAGGGCGCGGGCGAGGTCCGCGGCGGGCTCGGGCGCGTCGGCGCCGTCCCCGCGGCGCACCGCCTCGGTGAACAGCAGGCGGACCCCTGCGGCCGCGCGGCCGAGCACGCCGGCTACGGCGAGCACGTCGCCGCCGCGCGCACCCGACCGCAGCACGGGCGCGCGGCCCGCGAGGTCGCCGAACGCCGTGACGACGATGGTGAGCGCGTCGGAGACGGACAGGTCGCCGCCGACCACCCCGCAGCCCGGGGCGAGGGCGCGAACGCCGTCGCCCAGCCCGTCGGCGAAGCCCTCGAGCCAGGTCACCTCTGTGGCGCGCGGCACGGCGAGGGCGACGACGAGGGAGGTCGGCACGGCGCCCATGGCGGCGACGTCGGCGAGGTTCGAGGCCGCCGCCTTGACGCCGAGGTCATGCGCGCTCGACCAGGCCAGGCGGAAGTCCGGGCCGTGGATCATCATGTCCGTCGTCACGACGAACCTGCCGTCCGGCGCGGCGAGCACCGCCGCGTCGTCGCCCGGTCCGACGAGCTGCGTCTCGGCGGCGGGCAGGCGCGGGAGGATGCGGGCGAGGGCCGCGCCCTCGCCGACGGCGCCGAGGGTGTCGTTGGCGGTCACGCGTTCCACGGTAGCGTGGATGGAATGACTTCCCCGCGCCGCTCCCGCCCCTCGCGGGCGACGCCTGCCGCGCGGCGTCTCGCCCTCGGCGCCGCACCGCTCCTCGCGGCGGCCCTGATGACCGGTTGCACGCCCACCGTGCCGCTGAAGGCCGCTCCCGCGGCGACGGACGCGGCCTGCGCCGACGTCGTCGTGCACCTGCCGGAGGAGGTCGCGGGACAGTTCAGCCGCGAGACCGACGCGCAGGGGTCCGCCGCGTGGGGGTCCCCGGAATCCACAGTGCTGCTGCGCTGCGGCGTCGACGAGCGGGGGCCGACGACGGACCGCTGCATCGGGGTCAGCGGCGTCGACTGGGTGATCGACGACTCCCGGCAGCCGCTCATGACGTACACGACGTACGGGCGCAGCCCGGCGGTCGAGGTCTTCGTCGACGAGGATCCGGACGGCGGGATCTCGGGCTCCTCCGTGCTCGCGGCGCTGTCCGACGCGATCGGCGGCAGCATCGAGGCCACCGGCGGCTGCACGGACCCGGCCGAGCTGCTCTCGACCGATCCCCCGGTCGCTCCGGCGAACTGAGCGGCCCGGCGCTACTCGACGCCGGCGGGCAGGGCGGCGCGGGACTCCTCTGACCAGGCGAGCGCGACGTCGATGAGCTCGGTGATCAGCTCCGGGTAGCTGAGCCCGGAGGCGAGCCAGCACTTCGGGAACATCGAGATGGGCGTGAAGCCCGGCATGGTGTTCAGCTCGTTGACGACGAACCCTTGCTCGGTGAGGAAGAAGTCGACGCGCGCCAGCCCGGCGCCGTCGATCGCCTCGAACGCGCGCACCGACAGCTCCTGGATCTCGGCGAGCTGGGCGTCGGTGAGGACGGCGGGGCAGACAAGGTCGACGCCCGGCGCGCCGAGGTACTTCGCGTCGAAGTCGTAGAACCCGCGGCCGGAGACGACGATCTCGCCCGCCACGGATGCGCGCGGCGCCTGGCCGGGTCGGCCGCCGAGCACGGCGCATTCCACCTCCCGTCCGACGACGCCCGCCTCGATGAGCACCTTGCTGTCCTCGGCGAGGGCGACGGCCATGGCGTCCGGCAGCTCGGCCCAGTCGTCGACGCGGCTGACGCCGACGCTGGAGCCCGCGCGCGCCGGCTTCACGAACACGGGCAGCCCGAGCCTCTCGGCGCGGGCCCGGACCGCGGCCGCCGACTCGTCCCACTCCCGAGCCTGCACGGTGACCCACGGGGCGACGGCGATGCCGACGCCCGTCAGAACGGTCTTGGTGAAGTGCTTGTCCATGCCGAGGCTGGAGGCGAGCACGCCCGAGCCGACGTACGGCAGGCCGAGCAGCTCGAGCATGCCCTGCACCGTGCCGTCCTCGCCGTACGGCCCATGCAGGATGGGGAATACGATGTCGACGTCGCCGAGCACGCGCTCGGAGCCGTCCGGCAGCGCGACGGCCAGCTGCCTCGACAGCGTGCTCTGCGGCCAGAGGATGCGTGTGCCGTTGTCCGCCACGACGGGCAGCGACGCCGCGTCGAGGGCGAACTTCGCCGGGTCGTCGTCCTCGAGCGTGAAGGCGCCGTCCCGGGTGATGCCGATGGGCACGACGTCGAACCGCTCGCGGTCGATCGCGGCGAGCACGCCCCCCGCGGTGGCGCAGCTGATGGAGTGCTCGCTCGACGGGCCGCCGAACAGCAGCGCGACGGTGATCTTCGTTGACATGCTCTATTCCCCCTGGGGCGTGTCGGAGTCGGTGGTCAGATGCGGGGCGAGGTCGCGTGGCGCGAGGGTCCCCTGCAGCACCTGCTGCACCTGCTCCGCGATCGGCATGGAGACGCCCTTGGCGGCGGCTAGCTCGAGGATGGGCGTGACCGACGCCAGTCCCTCGGCGGTCTGCTGCATGGAGTGCACGACGTCGGTGAACGAGTAGCCCTGGCCGAGCAGCCGGCCCGCGGTGTTGTTGCGGGAGAGCGGCGACTCGCAGGTGGCGATGAGGTCACCGAGGCCCGCGAGGCCGGCGAGCGTCTCCGCGCGGGCGCCGTAGGCGACGGCGAAGTCGATCATCTCCGCGAGGCCGCGGGTCACGATCGACGCCTTCGTGTTCTCGCCGTAGCCCACCCCGTCGACGATGCCGATGGCGACGGCGACGAGGTTCTTGAGCACGCCGCCGAACTCCGTGCCGATGACGTCCGTGTTCACGAACGAGCGGAAGTAGCCGTTCGTCGCCGCGAGCGCGACGGCGTGGGCGGTCTCCAGGCTCGAGGAGGACACGACCGCGGCGGTGGGCTGCTCCTTCGCGATCTCCAGGGCGAGATTGGGGCCGGAGGCGACGGCGATCCGTTCGGGATCGACGCCGAGCGTCTCCTCGATGACCTGGCTCATCCGCAGGCCGCTGCCGCGTTCGACGCCCTTCATGAGGCTCACCACGATCGCGTCGCCCGGGATCAGCGCCGCCGCCTGCTCGAGGTTGGACCGCAGGCTCTGACTCGGGACGGAGATGTAGACCTGCGTCGCACCGTCGAGCACCTCGTCGAGCTTCGGACTGGCCCGGAGGGTGCGCGGCAGGTTGATGCCGGGGAGGTAGTCGCTGTTGCGCTTGCTTATGGTGATCTCGGTCGCGAGCTCGGCGCGCCTCGCCCACATGGTGACGGGCGAGCCGCCGTCGGCGAGGACCTTCGCGAACGTCGTTCCCCAGCTGCCCGCCCCGAGGACGACGATCTTGGCGCTGCGCTGCGCGTCCGTGGGCGAGCTACTCAAACCGGCCGGTCTCTTTCTGGTTGTTGGTCTTCGGGTCCCAGCGCTGCTCCGGGGCGCTCTCCCCCCGGAGGTCCTCGAGCAGCGCGGTGATGGCGTCCATCACGACGCTCGTCGCCTCCGCGAGGGTACCCGAGTCGAGGGTGCGACCGCGGAAGGCCGACAGGTCGACCGGGTCGCCGAACTTCACCCGGATGGTCTTCCGCGGGAAGAGCGAGATCTTCTTCGAGTAGCGCCCCATCACCTGCTGGGTTCCCCAGTGCGCCGCCGGGACGACGGGGATGCCCTGCTCGAGCGCGATGCGCACGGCACCCGTCTTGCCCCGCATCGGCCACATGTCCGGATCCCGCGTCAGCGACCCCTCCGGATAGACGATGACGAGGCGGCCCTTCTCCACGAGCTCGTTGGCGGCGCGCAGCGGCTCGCTTCCGCGCACGGCGCCGGCGCGCTCGACCGGGATCTGGCCGGACCGGCGCAGCAGCCAGCCGAGCACCGGGTTCGTGAACAGCCCGGCCTTCGCGAGGAAGCGCGGGGCGCGTCCCAGACGCCACACGACATGGCCCATGACGACGGGGTCGATCTCGCTGTAGTGATTCGGCGCGAGCACGAACGCGCCCGTTCGGGGCAGCTTCTCGGCACCCTCGATGCGGTACCGGGTGAGGAGGTTCATGGGCGGCACGGCGACGGACGCGAGCAGCCAGAAGATCGACGGGCGGGTCTTCTCCGCCGTGGCCTTCAGCCGCCGCGTCGGGTCGGGTTCGACGGGAGCGGAGGGGTCTGACACTCCCCCATTATCCTTCGAGAACGAACTCGGCCCCGAGCTGCTCGAGCTTGGCGATGAAGTTCTCGTACCCCCGGCTGATGATGCCGACGTTGCTCACGGTCGACGTGCCCTCCGCGCTCAACGCGGCGATCAGGTGGCTGAATCCGCCCCGCAGGTCCGGCACCACGATGTCGGCGCCGTGCAGCGGCGTCGGCCCGGAGATGACCGCGGAGTGGTTGAAGTTGCGCTGGCCGAAGCGGCAGGGCTGCCCGCCGAGGCACTCGCGGTGGATCTGGATCGTCGCGCCCATCTCCACGAGCGCGTCCACGAAGCCGAAGCGCTGCTCGTACACCGTCTCGTGCACGATGGAGACGCCCTTGGCCTTCGTGAGCGCGACGACCAGCGGCTGCTGCCAGTCGGTCATGAAGCCGGGGTGCACGTCGGTCTCGATGACGACGGGCTTCAGCTCGCCGCCGGGGTGGTAGAAGCGGATGCCGTCGTCCTCGATGTCGAACGCCCCGCCCACCTTGCGGAAGACGTTGAGGAACGTCGTCATCTCCTGCTGGCGCGCGCCGCCGACGAAGATGTCACCCTCGGTCGCGAGCGCGGCGGAGGCCCAGCTCGCGGCCTCGTTGCGGTCGAACAGCGCGCGGTGCGTGTAGCCCTCGAGGCGGTCGACGCCCTCGATGCGGATCACACGGTCGGTGTCGACCGAGATGATGGCGCCCATCTTCTGCAGGATGTTGATGAGGTCCATGATCTCGGGCTCGATGGCCGCGCCCGTGAGCTCGGTGATGCCCTGCGCGCGCACGGCCGTGAGCAGCACCTGCTCCGTGGCGCCGACGCTCGGGTAGGGCAGCGACACCTTGGCGCCCTTCAGGCCGTTGGGCGCCGACATGCGGATGCCGTTGGGCTGCTTCTCGACGATGGCGCCGAAGTTGCGCAGCACCTCGAGGTGGAAGTCGATGGGGCGGTCGCCGATGCGGCAGCCGCCGAGGTCGGGGATGAACGCCTCGCCCAGGCGGTGCAGCAACGGGCCGCAGAACAGGATCGGGATGCGGCTCGACCCGGCGTGGGCGTCGATCTCCGCGTAGTGGGCGCTCTCGACGTTGCTCGGGTCGAGCACGAGCTCGCCGTCCTCCGCCCCCCGGCCGATCTTCACGCCGTGGATCTCGAGCAGGCTCGCGACGACGCGGACGTCGCTGATGTCGGGCACGCTGCGCAGCAGGCTGGGGCTCTCGCCGAGCAGGGCGGCGACCATGGCCTTGGTCACGAGGTTCTTCGCGCCGCGGACCTCGATGCGCCCGGTAAGGGGGCGCCCGCCCCGGATGACGATGCGGTCCCCGCGGAGCCCGACGCTCGCGCCGGCCCGGCTGGAATCCTGAAGAAGAGAGCTCACGCTATTTCACCGGCAATGTCTTGGGCCGCCAGGACTCCCGGCGGGATTCGAATTCTGTGATGCGCGGTTCGTCGCGCAGGGTGAGCCCGATGTCGTCAAGACCCTCGATCAACCGCCATCGAGTGTAATCGTCGATGTCGAAGGGAACCGTCAGGTCGCCCAGCGTGGCGACGCGCTCGACGAGGTCGACCGTCACGCCGACTCCGGGCTGCGCCTCGACGGCCGCCCAGAGCCGCTCCGCGTCGTCCTCCGCGATCTGCCCGGCCAGCAGTCCCTGCTTGCCGGAGTTGCCGCGGAAGATGTCGCCGAAGCGCGGGCTGAGCACGGCGCGGAAGCCGAAGTCGCGGAGCGCCCACACGGCGTGCTCGCGGGAGGATCCGGTGCCGAAGTCGCTGCCCGCGACGAGCACGGACGCGCCCTGGTACTCCGGGCGGTTGAGCACGAAGCCCGGGTCCTGGCGCCAGCCGTAGAACAGAGCGTCCTCGAAGCCCGTCTTGGTGACGCGTTTCAGGAAGTTCGCGGGGATGATCTGGTCGGTGTCGACGTTCGAGCGGCGCAGCGGCGCGGCGACGCCCGTGAAGCGGGTGAACCTCTCCATCAGCGCGCACCGCCCCGCACGGACGCGGCGGGGGCAGCGGTTGCCGGCTCCTGCTCGAGATCCCAGGGGCTGGAGAGCGTGCCGCGGATCGCGGTCGCGGCGGCCACGAGCGGGGACACGAGGTGGGTGCGCCCGCCCTTGCCCTGCCGCCCCTCGAAGTTGCGGTTGCTCGTCGACGCGCAGCGCTCGCCGGGGGCGAGCTGGTCGGGGTTCATGCCGAGGCACATGGAGCAACCGGCGAAGCGCCACTCCGCGCCGAAGGCCGTGATGACCTTGTCCAGGCCCTCGGCCTCGGCCTGCAGGCGCACGCGGGCCGAGCCCGGGACGACCATGACGCGCACGCCCTCGGCCTTCGTGCGGCCCTCCACGATCGAGGCGAACGCGCGGAGGTCCTCGATGCGGCTGTTCGTGCACGAGCCCATGAAGACGGCGTCGACGGGGATGTCCTTCAACGGGGTGCCCGCGGCGAGGTCCATGTACTCGAGGGCGCGCTCGGCGGCGGCGCGCTCGTTGGCGTCCACGATTTCTGCGGGCGTCGGCACGGACCCGCTCAGCGATGCGCCCTGGCCGGGGTTCGTGCCCCACGTGACGAACGGCTCGAGCTCGTTCGCGTCGAGGAAGATCTCGGCGTCGAACACGGCGTCGTCGTCCGTGGCGAGCGTGTCCCAGTACTCGACGGCGGCGTCCCAGTCGGCGCCCTCCGGCGCGTGCGGGCGGCCCTTCAGGTACGCGTAGGTCGTGTCGTCCGGCGCGACCATGCCGGCGCGCGCGCCGGCCTCGATGGACATGTTGCAGATGGTCATGCGCCCCTCCATGGAGAGGGACCGGATGGCGCTGCCGCGGTATTCGAGCACGTAGCCCTGGCCGCCGCCGGTGCCGATCTGCGCGATGACGGCGAGGATGATGTCCTTCGCGGTCACGCCGGGGCGCAGCTCGCCCTCGACCGTCACCGCCATGGTCTTGAAGGGCTTCAGGGGAAGCGTCTGCGTCGCGAGCACGTGCTCGACCTCGCTCGTGCCGATGCCGAAGGCCATGGCCCCGAAGGCGCCGTGCGTCGACGTGTGGGAGTCGCCGCAGACGACCGTGATGCCGGGCATGGTGAGACCGAGCTGCGGCCCGACGACGTGCACGATGCCCTGCTCGACGTCGCCGAGGGAGTGCAGTCGCACCCCGAACTCCGCCGCGTTCTTCCGCAGCGTCTCGATCTGGGTGCGGCTCGTGAGGTCCGCGATGGGCCGGTCGATGGCGAGCGTCGGCGTGTTGTGGTCCTCGGTCGCGATCGTCAGGTCCGGGCGGCGCACCGGGCGGTCGGCCATGCGGAGACCGTCGAACGCCTGCGGGCTGGTGACCTCGTGGAGGAGGTGGAGGTCGATGTAGAGGAGGTCGGGCGCGCCGTCCTCACCGCGCGCGACCAGGTGGTCGTCCCACACCTTCTCAGCAAGCGTCTTGCCCATGATCACCCTCACATCGGATTCGACCGGAAAGGGCCGATTCTACCGTCGGCACGTCTTCCCCCAACCGAGCGGGGCGCACGCCGTATTCCCGCCGACCGGAATCCCGCATCGCCGACACCGGAACCGCCAGCGGTCGGCCCGGATCCGCCCGGAGAGTCTAACCGCGGGGCACCGGGTCTACCAGGGCGGGCTCGAGCAGCGACTCCACCACGACCACCGTCACATTGTCACGACCCCCCGCGTCCACCGCGGTGGCGACGAGGCGCTCCGCGAGCGACTCGACGTCGTGACCGGCGTGCTCGCGCACCATCGCCGCGATGGCCTCGTCGCCCAGCTCCTTGACCAGTCCATCGGAGCAGCAGACGAAGAGCTGACGCCCCGCGACCGGCAGCAGCCAGGCGTCGGCCTGCACGTCGGCGTCCGCTCCGACGGCCCGGGTGATGAGGTTTCGCTCCGGGTGCACGACCGCCTGCGCCGGCGTGATGAGCCCCAGATCCACGAGCTGCTGCACCGCGGAGTGATCGACCGTGAGCTGCGTGAGGGCGCCGTCCCAGCCGTACACGCGCGAGTCGCCGACGTTGAACACCATCCAGCGAAGCGCTCCGGACGGATCGGTGGGCTCGGTCACGAGCGCGACCCCGGTGAGGGTCGTGCCGGCGAGCGCGCCGGGCGACTCCGTCGTGTCGACGAGGGCGAGCACGGCATCGTTGGCCGCCTCGATCGCCTCGATCACGGCGTCCTGCGTCGCCGGCGCGGCGTCCGGGAACCGCTCGGCGAACGTCGCCGCCGTGATCGAACTGGCGCGGTCGCCGAACTGGTGCCCGCCCATGCCGTCCGCGACGAGGAACACCGGCAGCCGCGCGAAGAGGCTGTCCTCGTTCACCCGGCGCACCGCACCGCGATCGGTGGCCGCGCCGCCGCGCACCGTGAGGTCACCGCCGGGGACGGGGAGACGGGCCGACGGCTGCTTCGTCACGGATGCCCTTCGGGGGGTTGCTGAGGGGAGGAACGGACCACCGTACCAGCGGCTCAGTCCTTGTCGGCCGTGATCTCCTGCGCGCGCTCGTCGCCGCGTGCCGCGGGCATGCTGCGGCTCTCGCGGCGCATGCGGATGAGGCTCGCCACGGTCGCGACGATCATGGTGCCGACGATCACGCCGAGCGAGGTCCACGTGTCGATCTCCGGGGCCCACTCGATGTGCTCGCCGCCGTTGATGAAGGGCAGCTCGTTCTCGTGCATCGCGTGGAAGACGAGCTTCACGCCGATGAAGAACAGGATGAACGCGATGCCGTACTTGAGGTAGTGCAGGCGGTCGAGCAGGCCGCCGAGCAGGAAGTAGAGCTGGCGGAGGCCCATCAGGGCGAAGATGTTCGCGGTGAAGACGATGAACGGGCTCTGCGTTATGCCGAAGATGGCGGGGATCGAGTCGAGCGCGAAGATGAGGTCCGTCGTGCCGATGGCGACGAAGACGATGATCATCGGCGTGAACACCTTCTTGCCGTTCAGGACCGTGCGCACCTTGGAGCCGTCGAAGTCGGGCGAGATGCTCATGCGCTTGCGCAGGAGCGAGATGAGGCGGTTCTCGCCCTCGTCGTCGCTCTCCTCCTTGGCGAGCGCCTGGTGCACGGCCGTGTAGAGGAGGAACGCGCCGAAGATGTAGAAGATCCAGCTGAAGTTCTCGATCAGCTGGGCGCCGAGCAGGATGAAGATGCCGCGGAACACCAGCGCGATGACGATGCCCACCATGAGCACCTCCTGCTGGTACTTCCGGGGCACCGAGAACCTGGCCATGATGATCACGAAGACGAACAGGTTGTCGATCGACAGGCTGTACTCCGTCAGCCAGCCGGCGAGGAACTGACCGGCGTGCTCCGCGTCGCCGAGCACGAGCATGAGCAGCGCGAAGATCAGCGCCAGCCCGACGTAGAACCCGACCCAGAGGCTCGACTCGCGCACCGACGGCACGTGCGGCCGCCGATAGACGATGAGCAGGTCTGCGACGAGGATCAGGATCAGGACGACGAACGAGCCGATCTCGAACCAGGCGGGGAGGGCGAGTTCCACGGGGACTTCCTTTGCGGGTGACGGGCCTTACGGGAGTCGCCTGAGTGGCGACCACCGTGTGCGGGTGGCGGTAGGCGTGACTGAACCCGAAAGTCTCTCCCGCACCGGATGTCGGTGCCACCGCGCCGGGGCTGCACCATCGGAACCCGTACTGACGACCACGGCGAGATGGGATACTCCCCTTCGCGAGTGCCCATGCTACTCCAGCGCGCGTCGCATGCCTCGATCGCCCGGCCGCGAGGCGTACCGTGGCGGGAACCCGACCGGGAAGCGAGGAACGTCATGTCGGTCACATCCACCGAACCGGCCGCAGAGCCCGGCCCCGCGGCCGACGACGCATCACCGCGCCGCCGCGGGCCGCGCACGAGCGGGGATGCCAGGAGCGCCATCGTCAGCGCGGCGACGACCCTGTTCATCGAGCACGGCCCCGAGCACGTGAGCGCGCGCCGCATCGGCAAGGAGGCCGGCGTCGATCCGAGCCTCATCCGCTACTACTTCGGCAGCGTCGAGGCGCTGCTCGCCGAGGCCATCCGCCCGGACGCGCGACTCATGGATCCGTTCCTCTCCCTGGCGGAGCTGCCGCCGGACCGTCGTGGTGAGGCGCTGCTGCGGGCGGCCATGAGCGTCTGGGAGGACCCGAAGGGGTGCGCCTTCATGATCTGGCTGACCGGGGCGTGCAATCGGGAGAACCTGGCCTACCAGCGGTTCGTCGACGCCACACCGAAACTGTGGCACGCGGCCCTTCCCGACGGCACCCCGCAGGACGAGGTCGGCATTCGTTCCGCATTCGTGAATTCTGTATTGACGGGGCTCGGCATCACGCGCTATGTATGGCGCATGGAGCCGCTCGCGAGCATGCCCCTCGAGCGTCTCATCGACAGTCAGGCACCCCTGGTTCAGTCGTACCTGACCGGCCCTCTACCGAAATAGTGCGCTCGAACGAACCACGCTGATCCACCTCGGACCGACGGTTCCGCGCTCGACGAGCACCCGAGGATCACAGATGGAGAAGTCAGAGACCCGCAAACGCGGACCGCGGACGGACGGGGACGCACGCGAGGCGATCGTGCATGCCGCGCGATCCCTGTTCATGGACCTCGGGGTCGACCGGGTGAGCGCTCGGCGCATCGCGAGCGAGGCCGACGTCGACCCCAGTCTCGTGCGCTACTACTTCGGCTCGACGGAGGCGCTGCTCGAGGAGGCGCTGCGCATCCCCGAGGAGCTGCGGCTGCCCTTCCGCGATCTGCCCGGCCTGCCCGTGCCGGCCCGCGGGCGGGCGTTCCTCGAGGCGTGCCTCGACGTGTGGGAGCACCCGATGGGCGTGACGATCATGCGCTGGGTGGCGTTCGCCGCCGAGCGCGACAGCGAGGCGTACCGCCGGCTGCTGCAGCTGACGACCGAGGGGGTGCGCATGGCGCTGCCCGACTCGACCGCCCTCGACGAGGTCTCCGTGCGCTCGGGCCTCATCAGCACGCTGTCCGCCGGTCTCGGCATCACGCGGTACATCTGGCGGCTAGAGCCCGTCGCGAGCATGCCGCGCGAGCAGCTGGTCGCATCCCACGCGCCGCTCGTGCAGGCGTTCCTCGCCGATCCGCTGCCGTTCCGGCCGGCGCCCGGCCCGTCGGACTGACCGCGGGCGCGCCGCGCGCGTCATGTCATCAGCGTCGTGGTCGCGCGCGTCGTGTCAGGCGCCCGCGGCGAGTTCGGCGCCCCGCACGACGCGGTAGTTGAAGTCGGCCGTGCCGAGGGCGTCACGCAGGGCGTAGTAGAGAACGATGAGGTGCTCCGTCGCCCGCGCGGTGCGGAGCGCACCGAGGTCGAGCACCTGCGACCGCCTCCAGCCGAGGTCGTGGAGCAGGCCGACGACGACCCCCTTCGCGTCGGCGTCGTCGCCGGACACGAAGACCGTCGTCGGCTCGGGAAGCAGTTCCGGATCCACCATCACGGTCGCCTCGAGCGTGTTCAGGCTCTTCACCACGCGCGCCTACGGAAAGGCGCCCTGCAACTCCTCGGCGAGGCTTCCGCCGGGATACGCGAGCCGTCCCGCTCCGTCGTCCGCGTTGCCGAGGTCGAGCAGGATGAGGCCGTCGAGCCAGCCGCCGGGCTGCGCGGACAGCAGCTCGACGCTCCGCATGCCGGGCGTCGCGTTCACGACGACGTCCGCGCCGTCCGCCGCTCGCGCGATGGTGTCGACGGGGACACCGCCGACGACGCGGCCGTCCGGATGCCGCGAGCCGAGCACGACCTGGTGGCCCGCCCGCGCCCAGGCGGCCGCGAGCGTGCTGCCGGCCTGGCCGCTGCCGATGACCGCGATGCGCATCCGCGCCCCTCCGCTCCGTCGCCGCCGCCGTCCGGAAACACGAGAACCCCCGGCGAGCCGGGGGTTCTTCGTGCGTGGTGACCCCAGCGGGATTTGAACCCGCGTTACCGCCGTGAGAGGGCGACGTCCTAGGCCGCTAAACGATGGGGCCGTTTTTGCAACTCGACGAGTATGCCATACCCACCCGCGCGAGACGAAATCGTGCGGCGACGCGGGTCAGGCGAGCACGGTCAGGGCACCGGGCACGACGCGGATGTCGACCGGCAGGGGGCCGAGGCGCTCCCCGTCCGCGTACGCGACGATGGGCTTCCGCGCGCCGGCCGCGTCGATGCGCACCGTCCTCGCTCGGGCGAGCCGCACCTGCGGCAGAGACGCGTGGGTGCCGCGGAAGACGCGGGGGAACAGCCGAAGGAATGTGAGTCGGGACAGGGGCGAGACCACGAGCAGGTCGAGCTCGCCGTCGTCGAGCGCCGCATCCGGCGCGATGCGCATCCCTCCCCCGATCGACCCGGCGTTGGCGACCGAGACCAGCACAGCGGGAACCCGCTCCTCCCGGCCGTCCACCGTCAGCGTGTAGTCGACCGCGCCGAAGGCGACGATCTCGCGGAGCAGCGCGAGCACGTATCGGGACGCGCCACGCGGCCGGCGCATCCCGTTGGCCCGCTCGGTGACGGCCGCGTCGAAGCCCGCGGAGAGCGCGCAGGCGAACCACGCATCCCGGCCGTCTGCGCCGGTGACCCGCGCGGCGTCGATCCGGCGCGGCGGTCGCTCGAACGCACCGACGAGGCGGACGAGCGCGGCGTCGGGGTTCCCCACCGGCAGCCCGAGGTTCCGCGCCATGTCGTTGCCGGTGCCGCAGGGCACGATGCCGAGCGGCACGTCCGTGCCAGCGACCAGGCCGGCACCGAGGCTCACCATGCCGTCGCCGCCCACCACCACGAGGGCGTGCGGCCGCGACCCGAGCGCCTCCGCGACCACCGCGGCGAGCCTCTCCGCGTTCTCCTCGCGGAGCACCATCACGGTCCACCCCGCCGCGTCGAGGGCAGCGACGGCGCGATCGCCGACGCGGGCACCCCGACCGGATCCGGCGTGCGGGTTCACGGCGACCAGGACGGGGCGGGCGGATGCGGTGGGCGGCATGAGGCTCGATTATGGCGGCGTCCCGTCGCCTGTTTGCAGAGAACGCATGCACGGTGTTGCATCGGAGGATGCGCCTCACGAAGTTCGAACACGCCGCCCTGCTCCTCGAGAACGCCGGCCGGAAGCTCTTCATCGACCCCGGATCCTTCACGACGCCGCTCACCGAGACCGCGAACACGGCCGCCATCGTGATCACCCACGAGCACCCCGATCACTGGACGCCGGAGCAGCTGAACCGCATCGTCGGCATGAACGCCGGCGTGCCGATCTTCGCGCCCGCCGGTGTGGCCGCCGCCGCCGCCGACTTCGACGTCACGGTCGTCAACGCGGGCGACACGATCGAGGTCGACGGCTTCACGCTCCGCTTCTTCGGGGGCACCCACGCGGTGATCCACTCCTCCATCCCGGTCATCGACAACCTCGGCGTGCTCGTCAACGACACCCTCTTCTACCCGGGCGACTCCTTCACAGTGCCGAAGGACGTCGCCGTCGACGTGCTCGCCGTCCCCTGCGGCGCCCCCTGGCTGAAGATCGCCGAGGCCATCGACTACGTTCTGGCCGTGCAGCCCAAGCGCACCTTCCCGGTGCACGAGATGGTGCTCTCCGTCGCGGGCAAGGGCATGGCCAACGACCGCATCGAGGCCGCGACTCAGGCGGGGGGCGGCACGTTCTTCTCGCTGCAGCCCGGGGAGACGCTCGACATCTAGCCGTCACCTCGAGCCGGTATCCTCGGGGTCCGACCTCGACCCCGGGATGCCACCGCACGTGAACACGCTCGACGCCCTCGCCGTCCTCTGCGAGCTCTTCACGTGGATCGGCCTCGTCGGCGGACTGCTCCTGCTGCCGTTCGGCGTCGCCGCGCGAGCGGCAGGGCGCCGCTGGGTCGGCACGACCGGCGTCATCGCCCGCGGCCCGGGCGGTCCGCTGGTCCGCTGGTTCGACAGGGTCGGCGAGGTGCACCAGGTGGACGCGACGACCCCGGAGTGCGCGGGCCTCGAGGTCGGCAGCGACATTCCCGTCTACTTCTCGCCCCGCCGCCCCGACCGGATGCGCACCGACTCCCCCGCGCACGACGGCCGTGCGCTGCTGCTGCTCGGCGGCATCCTGCTCGTTCTCGGGATCGTCGCCTGGGTCGCGGGGTTCCTGCTGCTGTTCGCGGAGGGCGCCGGCGCGGCGTAGGCGACGGACGTCCGCGCGCGGACTGGGCGCCGGGGCACCACGGCTCCGCTTCCGGACGCGGAGGGTCGTAGCGTTGTCCCGGGGCGCCTCCACCGCCCCGACGACGAGAGGACACCACCATGGCCACCTGGCTCATCACCGGCTGCTCGACAGGCCTCGGCCGTGCCTTCGCCGAGGCCGTGCTCGCCCACGGACACAACGCCGTCGTGACTGCGCGGGACGTGGCGAAGGTGCAGGACCTCGCCGACGCGCACCCCGATTCCGCGTTCGCCGTCGCGCTCGACGTGACGGACGACGATCAGGTGACCGCCGCGGTGCGCGCCGCCGAGGAGCGGTTCGGAGCGGTCGACGTGCTCGTCAACAACGCGGGCTACGGCTACCGCGCGGCGGTCGAGGAGGGCGAGGACGCGGCAGTGTCGCAGCTCTTCGACACCCACGTGTTCGGCACGGTGCGCACGATCAAGGCGGTGCTGCCCGGCATGCGCTCCCGTCGCTCGGGCACGATCGTGAACCTGTCCTCCATCGGGGCGCGGATGTCGCCGGTGGGTTCCGGGTACTACTCGGCCGTGAAGGCGGCCGTCGAAGCCCTCACGCTGTCGCTGCGCAAGGAGGTGGCGCCGCTCGGGATCACCGCCATGGTGGTGGAGCCCGGTGGCTTCCGCACCGACTTCGCCGGCCGGTCGCTCACCCAGTCGGCCGAGCCGATCGCGGACTACGCCGAGACCGCGGGGAAGCGCCGCAAGGAGAACGACACTGTGCACGGCACCCAGCCCGGCGACCCGGTGAAAGCCGCCGAGGTGCTCATCCAGGCCGTCGAGTCCGACGAGCCGCCGTTCATGCTGCTGCTCGGCAACGACGCGTCGGACGGGTTCCGCGCCGCGCTCGACGAGCTGCGCACCGATATCGACGCCTGGGAGTCGGTCAGCCGGAGCACCGACTTCGACGCCTAGAGGCACAGGCGACCCGGTACGGCGGACACGTGCGCCGCTACACTGGGCGCGGATCGTTCCAACGTTGTAACGACGGCGGAAATCAGCACTGCACACTCGACGAGGAGACACCGGATGCCCATCGCGCCCCCGAGCCACCAGGACGGCAGCCACCCCCGCCCCCAGTTCGTGCGCGAGCACCATCGCTCGCTCGATGTGCGGGCCGGCTTCGCCTACGACGACGCGGACGAGGGCCGCGACGCGCACTGGGAGCGCGATGCCGCCCGGTTCACGCGCGACATCCAGCTGCCGTTCCCCCCGGAGTCCCCCGCCTCGGGCGTCGGCGACACGACGTTCCACCCCGTGGTCTGGTACCGCATCCCGGTGACGGAGGCGGATCTCGACGAGGCCGGGCGGGGGGTCGGGGGCGACCGGATGCTGCTGCACTTCGGCGCGGTCGACTACCGGGCCGACGTGTGGGTGGACGGCACCCATGTCGCCACCCACGAGGGCGGGCAGTCGCCGTTCAGCGCCGACATCACCGCCGCGCTCGACGCCGGGGCGGGCGAGCACGTGATCGTGGTGCGGGCGGAGGACGACCCGCTCGACGTGACCATGCCCCGCGGCAAGCAGGACTGGCACCCCGAGCCGCACGCCATCTGGTACCAGCGCACGACCGGCATCTGGCGCACGGTGTGGCTCGAGGCCGTGCCGCGGCTCGCCGTCACCGACATCGCCTGGCTGCCCGACGTGCCCCGCGGCGTCGTGCGCGCGGAGCTCACGCTGAGCCGTCGACCCGTCACGCCCGTCACCATCGCGGTCGACCTCTCCTACGAGGGCGAGGTGGTCGCCCGGCAGAGCGTCGAGACGCTCGAGGACCAGGTGGAGTTCGAGATCGCGCTCAGCGGGCAGCGGAACGGGCAGCACTACGAGCAGCTGCTCTGGTCGCCCGAGTCTCCGCGCCTGCTCGACGCCGTGCTCACCGTCAGCGCGGAGGGACAGCAGCCCGACGAGGTGGGCAGCTACCTCGGCCTGCGGTCGACGGCGGTCGAGGGCGGCGAGTTCCTGCTCAACGACCGGCCGACCTACGTGCGATCCGTGCTCGAGCAGGGCTACTGGCCCGAGTCCCATCTCACGGCCCCGAGCGTCGAGGCGCTGCGGGCCGAGGTCGAGCTCATCCTCTCGCTCGGCTTCAACGCCGCGCGCATCCACCAGAAGGTGGAGGACCCGCGATTCCTGTTCTGGGCCGACCGGCTCGGGCTGATGCTGTGGGGCGAGACCGCGGGCGCGTACGCGTTCACGCCGACGGCCGTGCAGCGCCTGATGCGAGAGTGGGCCGACCTCGTGCGCCGCGACCGTTCGCACCCCTGCATCGTGACGTGGGTGCCGATCAACGAGTCGTGGGGCGTGCAGCACGGGGCGCACGACCCGGCGCAGCGTGCGTTCAGCCTCGCCCTCGTGAACCTCACGAAGGCGCTCGACCCGACCCGCCCCGTCGTCTCGAACGACGGCTGGGAGCACACCGACTCCGACATCTGGTCGATCCACGACTACGAGGCCAGCGGCGTCGTGCTCGAGCAGCGCTACGACACGCGTGAGTCGATCGAGGAGATGCTCGACGGCTTCGGGCCCGCGAACCGCCGCATCAGCGTGCTGCCCGGGGGCCGCGCCGAGCGCGGCCAGCCGGTCATGCTCACCGAGTTCGGCGGCGTCAGCTACGCGCCCGACGTGACCCTCGAGGACAGCTGGGGCTATTCGACGGCCAGCGACGCCGAAGACTACGAGCGGCGAGTCTCCGAGATCCTGGACGCGGTCAACTCCTCCCGGGTGCTCCGCGGGTTCTGCTACACGCAGCTCACCGACACGCGGCAGGAGACGAACGGGCTCTGCGACGAGAACCGCGTGCCCAAGCTGCCGGCGGAGAACATCGCCCGCATCATCCGCGGCATCCGCTAGTCGGGAACAATGGACCCATGACACTCCCCTCCCCCGGCCCTCTCTCCGGCACACCGGTCTCGCTCTCCGCGGGCGGCTACACGGCATCGATCGCGAGCATCGGCGCGAGCCTGCGCGAGCTGCGATTCGAGGGCCGCGATCTCGTCGCGCCGTTCGACGAGGACGCGATCCGCCCGGTCTTCCGCGGCGCGACGCTCGTGCCGTGGCCGAACCGGGTGGTCGACGGCACGTACGAGCTCGACGGCGAGACGCAGCAGCTCGCGCTCACCGAGCCCGAGCGGGGCCACGCCCTGCACGGGCTCGCCGGCTGGCTGGACTACGAGGTGCGCGAGCAGAGCGAGTCCTCCGCCACCCTCGGCGTCACCATCCCGGCGCAGCTCGGCTACCCCAGACGCCTGGACATCGCCGTCACCTTCACGCTCTCCGAGGCGGGGCTGCAGACGACCGTCACCGCGACCAACACCGGGCGGGGCACCGCCCCGTTCGGCACGGCGCCGCACCCGTACCTCCGTGCGGGGGACGGGCTCGTCGACGACTGGACGCTCACGCTGCCGGCGGAGGATGTGCTGACGGTCACGGAGGACAGGCTCATCCCGACCGGCCGGGCGAGCATCTCCGAGGCGGACGGCGGGGCGTACGACTTCCGCACCGCGCGGAAGATCGGGGACACGTTCATCGACCACGCGTTCACCGGACTCGCGCGGGACGCCGACGGCATGGTCGAGGTGCGCGTGACGGCGGCCGACGGCACGGGCGTCGCGATGCGCTGGGGCGCCGAGTGCCCGTGGGTGCAGGTGCACACCGGGGACCGCCCCGAGCCCGAGCTGAACAGGGTCGGGCTCGCGGTCGAGCCGATGACGTGCCCGCCGGATGCATTCAACTCGGGCGACGACCTTCTCCTCATCGAGCCGGGCGAGTCCGCGTCGGCATCCTGGACGATCGCCGCGATCTAGCCGGTCCCGTCCGCAGCGGGGACGATCGCGACCCCGCGCGGCTCGAGCACGTGCTCCGTGCCGGCGAGCGCCACCCTGGCGCTCGCCGGCGTGTGGTTCACGAGGAACACGCTGTCCCCGCGGCGCACCGCCTCGACGCCGGGGACGGGCTGCTCGAGCACCGGGCGCACCCCGGCGTCGCCCAGCACCGCGTCGAGCAGCACCCGCATGGCGTCCGCGTCCGGCAGCGTCGCCGCATACCAGGCGCGGCCGTCGCCGCGCGCGTTGACCGTGATGGCCGGCCAGCCGTCGAGCTCCCCGCCCTCGAACGCGGCGAGCACCTCCGCGCCGGCCGGGTGCAGGTACTCCGACCACAGCGTGCCGGTGCCGCCGGTCAGGAGCGCGCCGCCGAACGCCGTGCCCGGGGCGGGCGCCTCCCCCGTGCCCGCCATGTCCGGCCCGGCCGGCGGGGCGAACTCCTCGACGCGCACCCCGAGGGTCTCGGCGAGCACGCCCAGGTATCCGCCGGCGGTGATGTGCGCATCCGCGTCGACGATGCCGGTCTGGAACGTCACGAGGAGGCGGCCGCCTCCGCTCGCGTATGCGTCGAGGCTCGCGAGGGTCTGCGGGGTCGCGACGAACAGGCTCGGCACGATGACGGCGCGGTACCGGCCGAGGTCGGCGGTCGGGGGCACGAGGTCCGCCGTCACGGTGCGACGGTACAGCTCTCGGTACCAGGCGAAGGCGTGCCGCACGTAGGGGATGTCGGCGGGCGTCGCCTCCTGCTCGATGCTCCACCAGCTGTCCCAGTCGAAGACGATGGCGACGTCGGCGGGCACCCGGGTGCCCCGGAAGCGGTCCAGCGCGGCGAGCTCCCCGCCCAGCTGCTCGATCTCCCGCCAGGTCTTCGTCTCCGTACCCCCGTGCGGCAGCATGCCGGAGTGGAACTTCTCGGCGCCCGCGACCGACTGCCGCCACTGGAAGTAGAGGATGCCGTCCGCCCCGCGGCCGAGCGCCTGGTACGACATGGCACGGTTCATGCCCGCCGGCTTGGGCGCGTTGCGGCGCCGCCAGTTCACGGCGCTGGAGGCCTGCTCCATGAGGAGCCACGGGCGCCCCCCGCCGAGGGAGCGGACGAGGTCCCGGGTCATCGCGGCGAAGGCGGGCGCCTCGGGGTCCGCGGGGTCCGGGTAGTGGTCGTCGCTGACGACGTCGACCTCCCTCGCCCACGCCCAGTAGTCGACGCCCGGGAAGAAGCCCATGAAGTTGGTCGTGACGGGCACGTCGGGGGTCGCGGCCCGCAGGATGTCCCGCTCCATGCGGTAGCAGTCCAGCAGCTCGTCCGAGCTGAACCGGTCGAAGTCCAGGGCGTGACCGGGGTTCGCGAACGTCGGCATCGCCCGCGGCGGATGGACCTCCGCGAAGTCGCCGTACTGCTGGGACCAGAACGCGGTGCCCCACGCCTCGTTGAGCCGCCCGACCGTGCCGTAGCGCTTCCGCAGCCAGACCCGGAACGCCTCGGCCGACACGTCGCAGTAGCAGCGCGAGACGTGGCAGCCGTACTCGTTGTTCACGTGCCAGAGCTCGAGCGCGGGGTGCGACCCGTAGCGCTCCGCGATCGCGCCGGCGAGCCGGGCGGCGAGCCGCCGGTACACGGGCGAGCTCGGGCAGTAGTGCTGACGGCTGCCGACGGACAGCGTCACGCCGTCCGCGGTGACCGGCAGCACCTCCGGGTACGCGAGCGACAACCACGGCGGCGGGGAGGCGGTCGCCGTCGCGAGGTCGACCCGGATGCCGCCCGCGTGCAGACCGTCGAGCACGCGATCGAGCCAGCCGAAGTCGAACTCGCCCTCCCTCGGTTCGAGCCGCGCCCAGGAGAACACGCCGACGGTGGCGAGCGTGACGCCGCCCCGCTGCATGAGGCGGACGTCCTCGTCCCACACCTCCTCCGGCCACTGCTCCGGGTTGTAGTCTCCGCCGTACCAGATCGTCATCGATCGCTCCTTCACGTGGGAACCCGAGCGCGGCGCCCGGCTGCGCGGGCGGGCACAGGCAGGATACCCGCCCGGCACCGCGGCTTCCGAACGGACCTCCGGGTGGCTGTTAGTGTTCAGCATGACCGAAGGGACGCGACGGCGCGGAACCTATGCCAAGACGGCGGCGCGCCGGCGCGAGATCCTGGAGGCCGGCCTCGAGGTGTTCTCGACCATGGGATTCCGAAGCGGATCCATCCGGGACATCGCCGACCGGGTCGGCATCAGCCAGGCCGGCCTGCTGCACCACTTCGCGACCAAGAACGACCTGCTCGCCGCGGTGCTCGACCTGCGGGACGACATCGCGCGCGACCTCTTCAGCCCGGAGGACGAGACGGGGCTGAACCGGGTCCGCGGCCTCGTGCGGATGGTCGAGTACAACGCGAGCGTGCCCGGTCTCGTCGAGCTGTACTGCGTGCTGTCCGCGGAGGCGACGACGCCCGAGCACCCCGCGCACGACTACTTCGTGGACCGATACCGCTGGGTCGTCGGTTACACGCGGGCCGCCCTCGAGGCCATGAAGGCCGGCGGACAGACGCCGGCCGACCTCGATCCCGCGAGCGCAGCCCGCACCATCGTGGCCCTGATGGACGGTCTGCAGGTCCAGTGGCTGCTCGACCGGGGCTCCGTCGACATGGCCGACGAGCTGCGCCGCTACCTCGGCTGCATTCTGCCCGGGACGGACCTGGCCGGTGTTGGTGCCGAGGAGCCCGAGGCCGGGGAGTCCCGTGCTGGTACCGAGGAGCCCGAGGCCGGAGAGCACCGGTCGGCCTGAGCGCGCGCCATCCTAGGATCGAGCAATGATCGTAGGAATTGAGACGGGCGGCACCAAGGTGCTCGTCGGGGCCGTGTCCGAGGAGCGCCCGCGGGTGCTCGTCCGGGACGTCCGCATCCCCACCACCGGTCCGGACGAGACCACCGCGGCCATCAACGCGTTCATCGAGGAGGTGGCCGAGCTCGAGCCGGTCCGCGCGCTCGGGGTCGCGTCCTTCGGCCCGGTCAACGTCGAGCCGGGCAAGCCGCGCTGGGGCTGGGTCACCGGCACTCCGAAGCCCGGCTGGGCGGACACCGACCTCGTCGGGCGCATCCGCGTCTCGGCGCACGTGCCCACCGCCATGCTGAGCGACGTCGCAAGCGCGGCCCTCGGCGAGCAGACCCTGGGGGCCGGTGCGGGCGCCGCGCGCGTCGGCTACGCCACCTTCGGAACCGGCGTGGGTGTCGGCTTGAGCTTCGACGGCAGGGTCCTGCACGGGAACGGCTACCCGGAGATGGGGCACATCCTCGTGCGCAGGCACCCGGGTGACGACTACGCGGGCAGCTGCCCGTTCCACGGCGACTGCCTCGAGGGCCTCGCATCGGGGCCGGCCGTCATCGGCCGCTGGGGGTCGGACGCCTCCTCCCTCGAGGGGGACGCCCGCGCGCGGGCCGTCGACGTCCTCGGCTTCTACGTGGCCCAGCTCGCCGCGGCGGCGGCCTACACCACCGGCGTCGAGCGGTTCATCGTGGGCGGCGGCGTGCTGAAGACGCCGGGTCTGTTCGACGCGACCGTCGCGCAGCTCCCGGGCGTGACCGGCGGGCCGGGCGCATCGCACGCGGCGTCGCTCGACGAGCCGGACTTCCTCGCGTCGCCCGCCCTGGGCGACCACTCCGGCGTCTGGGGCGCGATCACGGCCGCTCGGGAGCTGCTCGCCCGCTGATCGGCGTTCCCGCCGGGCCTCGTCTCTGCCAGTGTGGCCGGGCCTCATCTCTGCCAGTGTGGGGGGATGAGCACGGTCACGGGTCCGGCACCCGGTGAGCATGCGCCGGTCGGGTCCCGGAGCGCGCGGGTGAGGGGCGCGGCGGGGGAAGCGGGGCCGGCGGCTTCGACGGCGGAGCGCATCGACACGGTCGTGGTCGGCGCGGGGATGGCGGGGCTGACCGCCGCGCGGCTGCTCGCGAGGGCCGGCCGCCGCGTCGTCGTGCTGGAGGCCCGGGACCGGGTGGGCGGCCGGGTGTGGACCCGGCGCGCAGACGGTCTCGTCACCGACCTCGGCGCCTCCTGGATCCACGGCGTCGACGGCAACCCCGTGGACGCCGCGGCCACGGCGTTCGGGATGCGGACCGCGGAGTTCACGGTCGGCAGCTACCAGCCCGACGGCCGCCCGATCGCCTACTACGACCCGCACGGGGCGCGGCTGAGCGACGCCGCGGCACGGCGCTTCGCGGATGACGTGCGCGCCGTCGACGCGGTGCTCGCGGGAGTCATCGAGACGTCGGATCCCGGTGCCTCGTACCGCGACGTGACCGAGAGCGCGCTCGTCGCCTGCGGCTGGGACACCGACCGCACGGAGCGCGTACGCGAGTTCCTGCAGCACCGCACGGAGGAGCAGTACGGCGCCTGGATCGAGGACCTCGCGGCACACGGCCTCGACGACGACTCCGTCGACGGCGACGAGGTGGTGTTCCCCGACGGTTACGACCAGCTGCCCGCCCGCCTCGCGTCGGGACTCGACGTGCGGCTGCGGCATGAGGTCACCCACGTGCGGTGGGCGGCCGACGGCGTCACCGTCACGACCGGGCGCGGCGTGCTTGTGGCGGACACCGCGGTCGTCACGGTGCCGGTCGGCGTGCTGCAGTCGGCCGATCTGGTCATCGACCCGCCGCTGCCCGCCCCGGTCGCGGCCGCCCTCGGCCGGCTGCGGATGAACGCGTTCGAGAAGGTGGTGCTGCGGTTCCCCACAAGGTTCTGGGACGACGGGGTGTACGCCATCCGGCAGCAGGGGCCCGAGGGCTCGTGGTGGCACTCCTGGTACGACCTCACCCCGCTGCACGGCATCCCGACGCTGCTGACGTTCGCCGCGGGTCCGGCGGCCGCGGCGATCCGGACTCGCGACGAGCGGTGGGTCGTCGAGTCCGTCCTCGCGCAACTGCGGCGGCTCTACGGCCAACGCGTCGAGCAGCCCGTTCGAGTGCACGTCAGCGCCTGGCAGGACGATCCCCACGCGCGTGGCTCGTACGCCTACATGGCGGTCGGGTCGACGACCGCCGACCACGACGCGCTCGCCACCCCGATCGGCGGTGTCCTGCACATCGCCGGCGAGGCCACCTGGACCGCGGACCCGGCGACGGTGTCCGGTGCCCTGTACTCCGGCCACCGCGCGGCCTCTGCCGTCCTGGGGCGCGAGATCCCCGTCGAGGAGCTCTGGGCGGGCGCCTGACGGACGCCGGTCGCGCCGCAGGCAGCCCGCCTCGTACGACCCGGACCGGTGCGCGGCGGGATCAGGCGCCGCGGACGAGGGCGCGCAGCGACCGGGGCAGAACGGGCACGCCGAACACCGCGCCGAAGCACCCGACGGACCCGATGGAGAGGACGGATCCGACCGAGCCGATCGAGAACATCGAGCCGACGGACAGCGCGGACCCGAACGATCCGACGCTGAGGAACGAGGCAGCGCTGAACGCCGATCCGAACGAGGCGGCGGAGGCCACCGAGCCCGCACTGGCCGCGGAGGCGAGCGAGTCCGTGGACGCGGCGGAGCCGACGGAGCGGGTGCTGCCGCGCGAGGCGACGGAGTCGGGGCGGGTGCGATCGCGTGCCATGGTGTCGTTCCTCCTGGTGGTCGTGACGAGCTTACGGAGGACGGCCCCCGTTCGACGCGAAGTCCCGCCCCGAGCCTCTGCACCCCGAGCATCTCCGCCCTCGAGCCCCTCCATCCCGACGACCCGGGCCCGCGGGCGGCGCGGGGCGGCGCGCAGGCCCCGAACATCCGGTCGCAACGACGACGCCCGGGCCCGCGCGGTACTACCGTGGAGGGCCTCCCCTGCGGCATCCGCCGCCGGAAGGAGTCGCCCCCGCTCCACTCCCCCATCCCCCGCGAATCCGTCCCTCGCGGCACGACGATCGCCTCAGGAGAACCGCATGGCAGCCAGCCGCAATCCGCTCGACGATCTGCGCGAGACGCTCGGACACCTCGCGGAGCAGCTGAAGCTGCCGGGCTCCGAGCGGGTGGACGACCTGGTGGGGGACCTCTTCGGCGGTCGCGCCGCGCCTGCCCGCCCGCTCGCCGAGGTGCAGGCAGAGCTCGACGCGCTCGTCGGGCTGGAGACGGTGAAGGAGCAGGTGCGGGCGCTCGTGGCGCTGCTGCAGGTGCAGGCCCGCCGCAAGGCGCACGGCCTGCCGGAGGTCGCGACGTCCCAGCACCTCGTGTTCCTCGGCAACCCCGGCACCGGCAAGACGACGGTGGCCCGGCTCCTCGCGGAGATGTACCGCGCGGTCGGGCTGCTGCAGAAGGGGCATCTGGTCGAGGTCGACCGGTCGGGCCTCGTCGGCCAGTACGTCGGGGCGACCGCCATCAAGACGGACCGGGTGATCCGTCGGGCACTCGACGGTGTGCTCTTCATCGACGAGGCGTACGCGCTCAGCCCGGAGGACGGCCGGATGGACTTCGGCCCCGAGGCGATCGAGGTCCTGCTGAAGCGCATGGAGGACCACCGCCACCGCCTCGTGGTGATCGTGGCGGGATACCCGCGGCTGATGGAGTCGTTCCTGCTCTCGAACCCGGGCCTGCGATCCCGGTTCGCGCGGGAGATCACCTTCCCCGACTACTCCGTCGACGCGCTCCAGGCGATCTTCAGCCGGATGCTCGCGCAGCACCAGTACGCGCTGGAGCCCGGCGCCGACGAGATGCTGCGCCGCATCCTCACCGGCCTGCACGCGGGCGAGGACTCGGGCAACGCGCGCTTCGCCCGCACCCTGTTCGAGCAGGCGCTCAACCGCCAGGCCCTGCGGCTCTCGCTCGACGAGGACCGCAGCTTCGACGCGCTCGACCGCACCGACGTGATGACGCTCACCGCAGACGACCTCGTCGAGGCCGCGCGGGCACTGGGCGAGGGACCCGCACCGGAGCCCGGGCCGTCGCGGTGGTGGCGCTGGCTCAGCTGATCGGAATGCGACGCGGCCAGACGATGCTCCACCGCGCGGTGGGGATCAGTCCCAGGTCGAGCACAACGTCGAGGCCGTGACTCGCGCGAGCGCGCTGCTCATGACCTGACCCCCGTCACACCCCGCGGGTCGTTCCGCTAGGCCGAGGCCGCGCCGGCGCTCCCGGCCGCCACGCCGACCGAGACCCAGAACGAGAGCGCCGCGTCGTCCCGGATCCCGCCGCCCGGCACGGAGAGCCAGCCCCGACCCATCGGCCGGCCCTCGCCCATGTAGGCGGGCGCGCCGCCCCGCCGCAGCAGGTCGTCGTACCGTGCCGGATCCGTTCGCACGAGCAGGTCGCCGTCGCGGCCGGCGGCGACCGCGATGCGCCCGTCGACCAGGAACGACAGGCCGCCGAACATCCGCACCTCGCGCACGTCGTCGTGCGCGGCCAGCGCGGTGCGCACCCGCCGGGCGAGCGCATCCCGGGCACCGGGGTCACGGGTGGTCATCGACCGCCCTTGGCGAGGTAGTCCGGTCCGTCGTAGTGCAGGTCGAGGGTGTCGACGAGTCCGTCCCGGAACGTGAAGAACTCGGCGAATCGCACGGTGCCACCGGGCAGCTCTGCGTCGTACAGGACGGCGGATGCCTGCGCGTCGTGCACCTCGCGCACGACGTCGATCCCGCGCACGGTGGAGATGAAGCCGGCGACGCCGCCGATGAACCCGTCCGTCGCGTCCGGGATGTGCCCGGCGAGGGACCCGGTGAAGTCGAGGTGATCGGACAGCAGCGCTCGCAGGCCGCGCCCATCGCCGAATGCCTCCGGGCCGGCGACGAGGACGCGGTAGTACTCCCGCAGCGGTGCGGGGGCTGACGGTGAGACGGGAGAGGTCACGACGCGCTCCTTCGATAGCCGGTACTCTTATTTTATGAAGCGAGCGCTACAGAATGTCAAGCACGAGGCTCGTCGCGCATGAAGTCGTACGGGCAGCTGTGCGCTGTGGCGCGGGCGCTCGACGTGGTGGGCGACCGCTGGACCCTCCTCATCGTGCGGGAACTGCTGATCCGGGGCCGGGCGCGGTTCACGGACCTCCAGCGCGGGCTCCCCGGCGTCGCGCCGAACCTGCTCGCGCAGCGGCTCCGCGACCTGGAGGGCGGCGACGTCGTGCGGCGCGAGACGGCCACTCCCCCGGCCGCCGGCACGCTCTACGCGCTCACGGGGCGCGGGGAGCAGCTCGAGGGCGTCGTGCGGGAGCTCCTTCGCTGGGGCGCCCCGACCGTCGCCGAGGCTCCCGCGCAGTCCACCTTCCAGATGCACTGGCTCAGCATGCCCGCGCGGTACCTCGCCCGCGACAACGACCCCACCGCAGCCGCGACAACGATCAGGTTCGGAACGCCGACCGACGGCTTCGACCTGACCGCCGCCGAGGGCGTCGTCGACGTGGGGCCCTGCGCGCCGGACCGCGCGCCCGACGCGACGGTCGACGGCCCCGGCCAAGTCCTCGTCGGCCTCCTGCAGGGCGCCATCACGCTCGCGCGGGCCGAGACGCTCGGCGTCCGTGTCGACGGAGACGACCGCGCGCTGCAGCGGATCCTCCCGTCCGCGCCCTGACCGACTCCGCTCCCGCGCACGACGCTCGGGCGACGGTGCACGCGATCCGGCGGTGTCCTGGGATGATGTCGATCCGGACCCCGCCTCGCCGGGCGCCTGCCTCGCTCGACGCCGACCGACTACGGAAGAGACCATGAAGACGATCGTGCTCGACGACGACCCGACGGGAACGCAGTCCGCCTCCGGGGTCACCGTGCTCCTCGAGTCCAATGCCGAGCTCCTGACGGCGGCCCTGGCCGAGGCCGACAGCGTCTACGTGCAGACCAATTCCCGCGCGATCCCGGAGGCCGACGCGGTTGCGCTCGTCACCCGGGTGCGGGCGGACGGGCTGGCCGCCGCCCGCCGGCTCGACTGCGAGGTGCAGTTCGTGCTTCGCGGCGACTCCACCCTGCGTGGCCACGTCTTCGCGGAGAGCGCCGTGTTCATGGACGAGGACGCCGTCCTCGTCTTCTCCCCCGCGTTCCCGGCGGGGGGACGCACCACGGTCGGTGGCGTGCACCTCGTCGACGTCGGCGGCGTGCTGCGTCCCGCCCACGAGACCGAGTACGCCGACGACCCCGTGTTCGGCTTCCGCACGGGGGTGCTCGTCGACTACGTCGGCGAGAAGTCGGGGCGGCGGGCGCTCTCCGTGCCGCTCGCGGACGTGCGCTCGGGCGAACTCGGCGAGCGCCTGCGGTCGGCTGCGCCGGGAACCGTCGTGCTGCCGGACGCGGAGACGGATGCCGACATCGACGCCATCGCCCGCGCCATCGTGTCGGCACGCGCGACGGGCCGCAGCGTCGTCGTCCGCAGCGCCGCTCCCCTCGCCGCCGCCCTGGCGGGCGTGGCGAGCGACGGGCTGCTGCCGTTCCCCCTGCTCGACGCGCCGCGCGCGACCCTGCTGGTGTGCGGCTCGCACACCGCGGGCGCGACGGCGCAGCTGGAGCCCGTGATCGCGCGTCACGGGACGCCCGCCGTGATCGACACCGGCCTCGCGCTGGCCGACCCCGCCCGCGCGAGCGAGGCCGCGGTCACCTCGGCCCGCGTCGCGCTCGAGCGGACCGGGCTCGCGGTCCTCATGACGGAGCGGGCACGCTCCGGGCTGCACAACACCCTCGACCACGGTGCGCGGGTCATGAGCGCGCTGACCGGGGCCGTGCACGCGCTGGTCCCGGCCGCCGACGTCGTCATCGCCAAGGGCGGCATCACCTCGGCGGACGTCGCTCGCCTCGGCATCGGGGCACGCTCCGCGCTCGTGCTCGGCCAGATCGTGCCCGGCGTCTCCGTGTGGGAGCTGACGGCCTTCGACGGCCACCGCGTGCTCTACGTCGTCGTGCCGGGCAACGTGGGCGGCCCCGACACCCTCACCCGCCTGCTGACGGCCGTGGGGATCACCGGCGCGGCCGAGGGTCAGGCCTGAGCCGGCTGGCCGTTGCTCGCCATCGTGCCGCCGTCGACGGGCAGCACGACGCCCGTGATGAAGCGCGCGTCGTCGCTCGCGAGGAAGAGGATGGCGGCGGCGACCTCGTCCGGCAGCCCGCCGCGACCGAGCGCGACGCGTGCCTTGAAGTCGTCGCCCAGTTCGTGCGGCTGGCCGTCGTCGCTCGTGAGCTCCGTCCAGATGAACCCGGGAGCCACGGCGTTCACCCGCACGCCGTCCTTGCCGTGGTCGAGCGCGACCGCGCGCGTGAAGTTGCTGACCCCGCCCTTGGCCGCGTTGTACGCGCTCATGCGCCAGTCCGCCGCCAGACCGGACACCGACGAGACGTTGACGATGCAGCCCTTCGTCGCCAGCAGGTGTTCGAGCGCGGCCTTCGTGCCGTAGAACACCCCCGAGAGGTCCGTCTCGATCACGCGGTGCCAGTCCTCGACGCTCGTGTCCTGCACGGTCCCCTGCGCGATGGTGCCCGCGTTGTTGACCAGCACGTCGAGGCGCCCGTACCGCTCGACCGTCTCCCGCACCATGGCCGCCACCTGGTCGGCGTCGGCGGAGTCCGCCTGCACCGCCGTCGCGCGCCCCTCGGGCAGGGACGCCACGACCTTGTCGACCTTCTCTGCCACCGAGTCCGTGAGCACCACCGAGGCGCCCTCCGCGACGAATCGCCTCGCGGTCGCCTCCCCGATGCCCGATCCCGCGCCTGTCACGATGACGACCTTGCCGTCGAACCGCTGCTCCATGCCATGCTCCATCCGTCCCTTCGAGCCTGGCCCTGACTCCCCCGCAGCGCTACGGCCCTACACCCCGCCGTCGACGACCGCCGCGAGCCTACGCAGGTCGGTGAGCTCGTGGTCCGGCCGCCGGAAGTAGGCCGGATAGATGCTGCCGTCGCGGTTCAGCCACGCCGTCCGCAGGCCCGCGGCCGCCGCGCCGTTGATGTCCCACGGGTGCACGGCGACCAGGAGCAGCTCGTCCGCCGAGAAGCCCGGTCTGGTCGACGCGTTCTCCGGGTCGGCGGCGTGCACGGCGACGTCGTAGGAGTCGGGTGCCGGCTTCCACCGCGAGTTCCCCTCCACCGTGAGGAACGCGTCGACCGTGTCCGACAGCCCGGCCCGCTCGAGAAGCGCCCGGGCGACGCCCGCCGCACCGTTCGACAGGGTCATCACCGCAATGCCCGAGGCCCTCAGCGCGCGCAGCGCCGGCCCGACGTCGGCGTGGACGTCGAGCGACGTGAAGCCGGTCATGATCGCCGAAACCGCCGCATCGGGCGACACGGAGAGATCGGCGCCGGACAGGAGGACGCGCAGCTGCTCGGAGGCGATGTCCGAGAACGGGCGAGCCTCCCCCGCCGCGGCGAGCGCGAAACCGTCGCGCAGCACGCATGCGAACCACGTGTTCGCGAGTGCCCGCGGAGCTCCGACCTCCGCGAAGACGTCCGCGAGGAGTGACATGTCCGACAGGGTCTCGTTGACGTCGAAGACGACGCCACGGATGGCGGACGTGGGGGATGCGCTGGTGTCACTCATCCCCCGAGTCTTCGTGCCCCTGCGAGACTGGGGAAGGGGGTTACGCGCGAAGGAAAGGGAGTGACCACATGGCTCGCGACTCCGCGTCGGGCGATGACGGGCAGAAACTGTCCCTGACCGGGTCGGTGGCCCTCGGAACCGGGGTAATGATCGGGGCAGGCATCTTCGCCCTCGTCGGCCAGGTCGCCGAGCTGGCCGGCGGGTGGCTGCCCTGGGCGTTCCTCGCCGGCGCCGTCGTCGTGGGCTTCAGCTCCTACTCCTACGTGCGCTACTCTGCGACCGATCCGTCCTCCGGCGGGATCGCCATGCTGCTCAAGGCCGCCTACGGCCCGGGCGTGGTGGCCGGGTCGTTCTCCCTCTTCATGTACGTGTCGATGGTGCTGGCCGAGAGCCTGCTCGGGCGCACGTTCGGCACATACCTCCTGCGTCCGTTCGGGTTGCAGGACTCCGCGGTCTGGGTTCCGGTGCTGGCGGTCGCGGCCATCGCGGCCGCCGCGCTCGTGAACCTGGTGGGCAACAGGTGGGTCGAGGGCTCGGCCACCGTCACCGCCGCCATCAAGATCATCGGGATCGCGGTCCTCGCCGTCGCCGGCATCCTCGCCGCGGGCGTCTCGTCCGTCGGCCGGCTGTTCGGCGCGGCGGACGGCACCGCGCCGGAGTCGGGGTGGGCAGGCTTCCTCGCCGGGACCGCGCTGTGCATCCTGGCGTACAAGGGCTTCACGACGATCACCAATCAGGGCGCCGACCTGCGGGATCCGAAGCGCAACATCGGCCGCTCGATCGTGATCGCCATCGGCCTCTGCACCGTGCTCTATTTCCTGATCACCATCGCGGTGACGGGCAGCCTGAGCGTCGGGGAGATCGTGGCGGCCCGCGACTACGCCCTTGCCGAGGCCGCCGAGCCGACCTTCGGGTCCTGGGGCACGACGCTGACCGTCGTGATCGCCGTCGTCGCGACGCTGTCCGGGCTCGTGGCCAGCCTCTTCTCGGTCTCGAAGCTCTACGACATGCTTCGCGACATGGGCCAGGTCCCGGGGCTGCCCGGCAGGCAGGGCCACCAGTCGCTCTTCATCACCGCCGGTTCGGCCATCGTCATGGCCACGTTCTTCGACCTGTCGCAGATCGCCTCCCTCGGCGCCATCCTCTACCTCGCCATGGACATCGCGATCCACTGGGGCGTTCTCCGGCATCTGGCCGGTGACATTCACGCCAGGCGCTGGATCCCGGCCGCCGCCATCGCCCTCGACGTCGCCGTGCTCGTGCCGTTCATTGCGCTGAGAGCCCAGTCGAACCCGCTCACCGTCGTCGTGACCGGCGCGCTCGTGGTGATGATCGTGGCCACGCAGTGGGCGATAGTGCGCCACCGGAACCGCGACCGCGCGTCATCGCAGGGGGCCGGCGGCGAGCACCGCTGACCGCGCCGCTGACCGTGCTGCCCTCCCGGTTCCCGGCACGGCGGCCGCGGTCGTGATGGGATGAGGGCCATGACCGCGCTGATCCCCCGCCCGAGTTCGATATCCCTCGCTTCCGGCGAGTACGCGCTCGACGCGTCGACCCGCATCTCCGCACCCGACGAGCTCGCCGGCGTCGCCGCCTGGCTGACCGGCGCCCTGAGGCCGGCGACCGGGCTGCCCCTCCGCGAGGGGAACGGCGACGGCAGCGGCATCACGCTCGAGGTGTCCGGCGACCTCGAGCCCGAGGGGTACCGGCTGGCGACCGTCCCCGGCGGGGTCCGCATCGTGGGCGGTGACGCCGCGGGCGTCTTCTACGGCGCCCAGGTGCTGCTGCAGCTCCTCCCGACCGCCGTCTACCGGAGGGGGCTCGTGGAGGGCGTCGACTGGGTCGTGCCCGCGGTCACGATCGAGGACTCCCCGCGGTTCCGCTGGCGCGGTGTGATGCTCGACGTCGCCCGGCACTTCCTGCCGAAGCACGACGTGCTGCGCTTCCTGGACCTGATGGCGATGCACCGGTTCAACACGCTCCACCTGCACCTGACCGAGGACCAGGGCTGGCGCATCGAGATCCCGCGGTACCCGCGGCTCACCGAGGTCGGCTCGTGGCGGCGCGAGACGCAGGTCGGCGCCGCGGCGGGCTCCCCCACCGACGGCCGCCCGCACGGCGGCTTCTACACCCGGGACGACCTCCGCGAGATCGTCGCCTACGCGTCGGCGCGGGCGATCACGGTCGTGCCCGAGGTCGACGTGCCCGGTCACTCGCAGGCGGCCATCGCCGCCTATCCGAAGCTCGGCGTCGGCACCGAACCCCTGGAGGTGTTCACCCGGTTCGGTGTGAACCCGAACGTGCTCAACACCGAGGAGTCCACGGTCCAGTTCTATCTCGACGTGTTCGACGAGGTCATGGACCTGTTCCCCGGCGAGTTCATCGGCGTGGGCGGCGACGAGTGCCCGAAGGACGAGTGGAAGGCCGACGCGCGGACGCAGCAGCTCATGCGCGAGCGCGGCCTCGCCGACGAGGAGGAGCTGCAGACCTGGTTCCTCCGCCGGCTCGACGACCACATCACGGCCCGCGGGCGCCGCCTCTACGGCTGGGACGAGATCCTGGAGGGCGAGTTGGCGCAGAGCGCCACGGTGGCGTCGTGGCGCGGCATGACGGGGGCGCGGGTCGCCATCCGGCGCGGCCACGACGTCGTGGCGTGCCCGGACGACGTCGTGTACCTCGACTACCGGCAGTCGGAGCTGCCCGACGAGCCCATCCCCGTGAGCATCCCGCTGACCCTCGAGGACGTCTACGCGTTCGACCCCCTGCCCGCCGGGCTCACGGACGAGGAGGCCGCGCACGTGCTGGGCGGCCAGGCGAACATCTGGACGGAGCACATGGACTCCCCGCGCACGGTCGACTACTTCGCGTTCCCCCGGCTCTGCGCCGTTGCGGAAGCGCTGTGGTCCGGTGGCGACCGTTCGTTCCCCGAGTTCCGGGAGCGGCTGGACGCCCACCTCGCGCGCCTCGACGCGATCGGCGTGGAGTACCGGCGCGAGAGCGGGCCGCTGCCCTGGCAGAAGCGCCCCGGCATCCCGGGCCGCCCCGCGACGCGGGAGCAACGGGCGGCGGCCATGGCGGAGCTGGTCGCGAACATCGCCGACTGATCCGACGGCGGGCGCGGACTGAGCGGACGGACGCAGCGGATACGCTGCATCCGTGTGGCTGCTCGTCATCGACCTGGCGCTCATCGCCCTCGAGCTCGTGTGGGGCGATCCGTCGCGACGAGCCGCCCGCCGAGGCCGGCGCGGCCGGTGGTGCAGGCGCGGGCGATGACCCGTCCCGGCCGAGCACCGCGCTGCCCGGGCGCTCGCGCGTCGCCCGCTCCCCCCGCGGTCCCAGGCGGAGCGTGCGATCCTGGCCACCGATCCCCGCCCACCGCTCCCGCCATTCCCCGCGCCGCGGCGGGACCGCCGACACGAATCGAGATCCCCGCCATGGCAACACCTGTCCTCGTCGCCGGCGCCACCGGCGATCTCGGTGGCCGCATCGTCCGCGAGCTGCTCTCCCGGAACGCGCGCGTCCGGGTGCTGACCCGTCCCGGCAGCGGCACCGCGGTGGACCGTTACGGTGACGACGACCGCGTCGAGGTCGCGGAGGCCGCGTATTCGGACCCCGCGGCCCTGGAGGCTGCGATGGCCGGCATCGAGACGGTCGTGTCCGCGGTCAGCGGCACGCGCTCCGTGATCGTGGACGCGCAGCGCGCCCTCCTGGCGGCCGCCGTGAGGGCGGGCGTCCCGCGCTTCATCCCGTCGGACTACTCCTCCGACTACCGCAGCATCGCGATCGGCAGCAACCGCAACTTCGAGCTGCGCCGCGAGTTCGCGGCCGACGTCGACGCCGCGCGCATCCGCGCCACCTCGGTCCTGAACGGGGCCTTCACCGACATGCTCACCGGCCAGGCGCCGATGATCTCGTTCTCCGGCCGACGCGTCCTGTACTGGTCCTCTCCCGACCAGGTCCTCGACTTCACGACGAAGGACGACACCGCCGCCGTCACCGCGGACGTCGCCCTCGACGGGAACGCCCCGCGCGTTGTCGAGGTCGC
>Ga0210040_10000354_pt1 | contig 78490 bp, 70 predicted proteins | sample CryGeyCG12114_NA_FD_185462 | JGI IMG/M metagenome (GOLD analysis project Ga0210040, IMG submission 185462) | Groundwater microbial communities from aquifer - Crystal Geyser CG19_WC_8/21/14_NA (SPAdes) (version 2) | ecosystem: Environmental > Aquatic > Deep subsurface > Groundwater | place: USA...
CTTAGAACAGGAGCTGATAATAAGACGAAAAGGGGAGTCGTAGGGCTGAAGGTACAGTGGCGACGTGATACTCAGCAGCAAGTTGGTTCCTACACGTTTGCTCACATCGCGCTTGAAGGACGCCAGAAGCTCGAGAGATGCGCAGTTGGTACCAGATTTCATATTGGGGTTCGAGATGCGAAGTCCGATCTGCTACTTCCTTCGCTTCAGATTGCAAATCACGCCCTCCTGCTGAGTGAACCTACATCATGTGGTCAGAAATGCTCGGTTTTTTCAACATATCAAGAGTAAAAGGACATCAAGCACTTCAGCTTTAATGTGCTTTCGAGACAGCCGCACATAAAAGATGATGGAAGACTTACCAGTGGTTGACGACATGCCACTCCCTCTTGGGATCAGTCAACTCGACTGTGTACTGTCTGAGGAGCTCAGGTATAACCTTCATCATCTCGATCCCTGATTTGTAGTCAGTCTAATACCCGTGCTGCCCTTGAGCACACAATTACTCACAAGAAATGTTACGGCCGATGCATTTTCTAGCACCGCCGCCGAAATTAAGCTCCCACAGATTATCCATGGCCTTGAGCTGCTGTTCAGACGCCTCGAGCCATCGTTCGGGTCTGAAATCGTCCGGATTCGGGAAGACCTCTGAGTTGTGGTTCGTCACCCACGGATTGATGCCGACAATGGTACCGGCTTTCAAGAAGTGACCATCAATCTCCACACCTTGAGCAGGAACGTGTCTCTCCATCAGTAGCCCGACTGACGGGTGCAGCCGCATTGACTCCTTTAACACGCCATACAGGTACGGCATCTCACAAGCCTCTTTGTAGGATATCGGGTTGCTCAACTTTCCGGCTCGATCAGCGTCATCGATTTCATGGAGCAGCTTCTGCATGCATTGAGGATGACGGCACAAGAAGTAGATGATTGCTCTCAGTGCAATTGCAGTTGTGTCCGAGCCAGCAAAGACATTTGTCGAAAGATGAACAATGATGTCCCGGGTAGACATCTTGTCCGGATTCGAACTTTTCACATAGGCCCACCTAGAGAGCATGTCTCTGCCCTCGCTGTCCGCATTGATCAGTTCACCATCTCGCTTAATCGAAGCCCGATTGTTGATAGCTTTCATTGTAAACACCAGCACCTGATTCCACGTTTCCATAGCTGGCATCAACGTGGTGAACAGTGGATTGCCAAGAAGAAGATGGTGCATTTCCGGGACCTGTCCACAAAGGGAAGCATAGGCTAGCATGCCTTCGATCGCCTGCATCATGCCATCAACGTCTCGTCCTTGTTCGAGGAAGCCGAGCTTTTGGGAGAAGGTGAGCTCTCCTACCACGTCAAACGCAAAATACTGAAGCCAAGCACCGAGGTCTACTGGCTTGTTCTGGCTTGCAAAGTCGTCGAGACGAGACATAAAAAGGTTGATACAGGAGTCTACGGCCTCCTCGGATTCAAGTAGGCGTGGAAGAGCATAGGCGTTGCCGACTTTGCGCTTCTCGATGCGGTGCTATTCTGGATCACGGGTGGAGAAGAGGTTCATCTCAGGCTTCTTTTTCCAGGAGATACTTTGTATAGGATAGAAGCCACTCTACTAACATTCAGCTATATGCGTGTTTCGCAATCCGCATGTTACTGACCTTTGTGTAGTCTTCCTTCGTGCCATAAAACACTGGTATCCATTTGGGATCTGCCACCGAGACATGGTTGGGTGCTATACGGACTAAGTTGCCATACCTCTTGTGCAAGTTGATGGCATCAAGGTGGGCTGATCCTCTCCACACACTGTAGACTCGCCATAGCTTGGTATATGCAGCTGTAGTTGGGCCTGGAATGCTGACGAGGCCAGATTGGTATTTGTTCCACAGCACATTGAGCACAACAAGAACAAGGACAATCTGTACTGGGTATTGCTTGATCGGAGACAGCACCTGTTGCAGTGTGCCAGAGATAGAGGCCATAGTTAAGTATCCGGCGGAATGGTAGTCAGTGAAGTCAGGATACGAAGACCACTAGGCTGTGTTCATATACTTTGTGCCTGTGTTATCGAAGTACAAGTGCACGTTCCGAGGATAGGTTGGAGACAGTGAAGCGCCCCCAGCGACTGCTAACTTCCCATCTGTCCTTTGGCCGAGGCGGTTAGTAGAAGAGCTCTGTGCCTTCTGATTGGCCAGGATGGAGATGCTGTCCTGATGTTGCGGGGAACGGTCCACAATCACGATGGACCTGGTTCACCACAACTTGAAAGGGACTTGAAGTGTTCGGTCTTGTCACTTCGCACGGAGATGCGACTCGTGGCGTCCACAAGCCTTCGGCCCCTTTTCTGCCTTGGTGGTAATGAGGAGGCATGGTCGTGCTCCAGAAATAGTATCTAGGAGGGCGCACCATCTACTTCTTCAACGCGAGCAAAGCTGGATATCGTTATCCCCAGCAACGGGCTGGCGTCGAAACACATGCGCTGGTTGATCCTCATACCGGTCTGCCCATATCCATCTCGCGCATGATCCTGCTAACCTCTCTTCGAGCAAACTTCTCTCGATCCTCTTTTGACAGCTCGGCCGCTGCTTCCCTGGTTGCCATGACTCGATCCATCAGACCAGTCAACTGCTCGACTTGCTGACTGTCACCTCTATCAAGAGGAACATCAGTGTGCTGCTGACTCTGCTCTTCAAGCGCAAAGTGAAGACCCATGATCTCACGCTGAAAGTCGTCTGACTGCTGACCAACGACGTCTCTATGGCCTCTGGATTGCAAACTGAACCTTGGCCTGAGGTCTGGTGCACCGAACTCGTCGTCGGATTCGAAAATATCATCGGTTGATAACAGTCCATAGCCTTCGTCAGTCTCAGCGTCAGCCGGAGGTGCGGACCAATTTGTCTGTTCGAGAATCTCAAGAATTCGGGCCATGCCTGTCTGCTCGCCGTACTCATTCCTTGATCGCTCAACTAATTCGTGTTGTGGTGCGCCTGGCGTGTTCCCGGCTTTAGCATGGCAGGTTGGGGATAGCTCAGTTTCAGGCTGCCACGCCACAACATCCCAACCAAAGATACCGTGATCTGACACACATGTCTCCTCGAATGTCTCTGTGAAAGCGGTGATACCAGTGGCTCCCTCACGTTCCGCTCTTCTCATGGCCGCTGCCTTCGGTGTCATGTCTTGCACTGCTACAAGCGTGGCAATATCTCGCCCGGATTCATCCTCGATCAGATCACGCAACTCATTGACAGCCTTGATGTACTGAATGAATGTCTCCACCTCAAGCTTTTGCATGGTCTGACTGGTCTCTGCGGCAGGAACATAAGGAAGGATCACAACGATACCACCGATCACCTCTCTGGCTTCCTTTGCCTCTGCTGAGAGCATTTGTTGGGTCCATTGTGCAAGATCGGGACTTCCTTGCTTCTGGGTGGAGGCCGTTGATGCTGGAAGCTCATCACACCATAAAGTTATATTTGCCGAGTAGTACTTGTTCTGTATGCGTAAGGGCGGATGTGATGTATAGCCGGCGAACGCTGACAGATCTTGGGAGGGCGCAGAGCCAGTTAATCCCGTTAGGAAAAGAGAAAACAATGTTTTAGTGTCAACGTCAGGTATTTGTTCAGCCGGTGACGAGCCTTCTGCATCCTGGGATATCCCGCTGGGTGGCGCGAGAATGAGGAGTCGGAGGCCTGATGCTTTAGCCTCCCTGTTATTCGACATCGTCCAAGCGCTTTGTGTTCGATATGCTAACACTAGCACTTACGTCTGCTGCAATGGCAAGCACGAGGTCATACACTCAAGGTATGCAAATTATTGGGTCGGTTTGTCATGGTATTGAGAAAGGAAGACGACGCCGAGACGCGCCTTCCTGATCACCGCATTGATGCTTGGCATCCTGATACTCAAAAGGTCCTTTTCTTACAGGTAGCCGTGCCCTTTCCGTTCCTAACGAGGATTCTTTGCAACCCGGGTATACTTTGTGAGTGGTCTTTGTCCTGTCCCATGAACGAGACTGCATCTACACGTGACCAGTTCAAAATTCCATCCACGCCCTGGTGAATTCTGTCTCTCATCTTTGGGTAGAGGCTGATGTAAGCATGGCGACGCCATTCATGTACGATGTTGATGTCCGGCGACTTTTCTCAATGTTCTGCTTTCAACCCCTCCTTCCTGCTCTAGCTCTGTTGACCGTTGCTCGACCTCTGGCTAAACCAACACCACGTCCTCTTGTCCCTCTACTCCTGAACATGGGCGCATTCCTTAGCATGTCAGGCACGATGAAGAACCTCACATGACTGCCTCTGATGTATATCTGGTCAAGGTGCGACACTCTCCCGTCTCGTGCTGTCTGCTGTACATCTCTCAATTGAACGTTCATGTTGTCCTCGGCCTCTAGCAGTTTTCCTCGGTACACTTGGCCTGAGGAGAGTTCGAGAGTAACGATGTGGCCCTGGTCAGCGTCAGCGCATCACTCTGCATACATGTTTGTCGTGTTTTCTTACTTGTGCTTCGTTCAGCAATTTTATGGGTATACCGATGGTAGAGGTAAGCTTGCCCATGCTAGTGGTTGCGCCCGGTCAATATCGTTGAAGTTTGGTGGACAGGTGCCTGGCTACTTGAGGCTGAGATGGGACGCTGCGAGTGAGTCTGAATGTAACTTTAGTTACGCGCGCATGGAATGTTCAGTCAAGGTCAATGTCTCGTGGCAGCGACCAGGCTCAAAATGCGATAGCAGCCTCGACCTTATCTCCGAGCTTATCTCCCCGCAACTTTCATTCCAGAGACAACAGAACAACAGAACAGTGTCCATGGTTCCATTCTTATCACCCACGTAGACTGTCATGCGCTGCTGCGACTGAGGCTCTTGGGATGCCTTTCTTCAGCAATGCTCCCGCTCTCCGTCTAGCATTGGCCTACGCGATACACGATCCGGCCTCGCTACTTCCTCATGCTACCATCTCGAACCTGATCTGGCTTCCTATTCCAGTATCATCAGGGCTACCCAAGTTACCCTCAGGGAAGAAGCCAAAGATTCGCGCCTTGGTTTTGGACAAAGATAATACTTTATGTCCACCTGAAACCTCAAAGCTGCACCCAGCATATATTGCGAAGCTCGAGAAGCTCAAGGCTAGCGAGGAATTCTCCCACAACCATGCAAGCATATTGATTGTCTCCAACACTGCCGGCAGTTCATCGAAAGCCGAACACGAAGAGGAAGCTAAGTATCTCGAAAGTGAGCTTGGCATCCCGGTCCTGCGCCAGCACCCGGACAGGAAGAAGCCATTGTGCGGTCCAGACGTGCTTGCCTTCTTCAAAGAACATGGCGTAACGGATAATCCAGCCGAGATCGTGTTCGTTGGCGATAGACTGGCTACGGATATGCTGGTAGCACGAGAGATTGGGAGCTGGAGCTACTGGTGCAAAGAAGGCTGGAGAAACCCTGAGACTCCTGGACGCGACTACAGGAACATGTTCAACAAGATGGAAGCCAGATTCGAAAGGCTGATGCGTGGTGGCTATGGAAAGATCGCACCTATTCCTGCCGCCATTGCTGCGCTGGGGGAGAAGTGAAGAGCACACAAATCACCTAAGATGTCCAACAGTGCATGCATCTCGGCTAGTTCATTAGGAGTTCGCCAAAGCGTCTCCTGACTTTGCGCCGGACGCTGCTCCTCCAAAAACCGGCTATCAAGCCTATCATCTTGCACGCAGAATTTGTGGAACGCCCGACGCCATGCTGTACCGTCTGCGAGACAGTAGGACACGGCAAAATACCGCTGCAATCTGCCCAGAAGTCTTTAGCACGACGAGCAACTTACCAAAGCTATGTCGCCTTTTTCACACGCATACTGTATTAAGCTGTCTGCCAAGATGACCGCTTGAAGGTACAGCCTGAGCTTGCAGTCGTCTAGTCGTGTCTGACCTGTAACAGCTGTCTTTGTGTGCTTGTACCATCACCAGTCCTGAACAACAGGTAACATGAGCAATCTTCCTCAACATTTTTTCGCACGTCAAGCTCCTGTCAATCTCGAGCAGCTGTTCAGACCTAGAAGTGTTACTGCTCGGACGTCCGAAGCAGATCTGCTGGGTCCGGGAGGTCCTAGGCTTGTTAGCTCACCTCCCAATAACTCATATCCTAGATGTGGCACAGTCCTCCTATTCAGCTTCATACATGTACTGGGCTTGGTGAGACTCGCTTCATCGCGTGCGCTGTACTTAAAAAGGTAGTTCGGGAGAGAGCAACCTGGGTCAACAGACCCTTTGGCGACATGGCCGATCTCAATTATGCGCATGGACGTTGAGCTTGCATGCTACTGTCCTTCAGCTTACCTCAGTCTTATACCAAGCCTGGTCTGCTTGGTTACAAGTACATTACGCACTAATCGATTATCGCATTGGTCCAAGACCTCGCTCATGCTGCTCTGATGTTCCTTGATCTCGAGAAAAATGTGATCCATGTCAACGCCAGCGCAGCCAGCACCCCTTTCAGCAAAGAAAGGCACGGCTCCCTACCATCTTGATCCCAAGTAAGCTGCCACGCCTGAGAAAGAGGTACTGGCACATGAGCCTCGTATGCAGCATGGTTGTGGTGCACCTCTGGTGTTCGACTCAGCAAGGGCTTTGACTAATCTAGATGGCTAGGATAAAAGATACTTGTTCATCGGTTACGCAACGTTGTCCTCCTTCTTAAGTGGTCAAGCCCGGCGCCATCATCGGAGTGTCCCAGGTGTACTTCACCAGTCCCGTGCGCAACGCGTGGGTGATGGATGTGGCGGAGATATCGGTCTTTGGCTGACCATGGCCTTCACTCTTGTCACTTTCCCGCCTTGAGGTATGTGTAACTGTTGACGATCGGGAGATCGTGGGAGTGACTGCAGGATTGAGGTAGGCGGCTGTCCAGAAGTGGATAAACTTCGTATACAGCGTACTAATATACCACTGTGCATGATTATGATGTGGTGATACTTATGGGCGTAGATGGAGGCTGGGTACAGTTCCGAATATACGAGTACCAAAAGTCTGCTCAGCGTACCTAGCTCAAACCATTCGCCTTATGGTTTCCATGCAACCACCTCATCAAACCATCAGAAAACTGGTATTGTAGTACGGCCCTTTCTCCTGAATCATGTCGGATGTCGTCTGCATTGTTGCGTGGCTGCAGAACACTGAATGACTACGGGTGCCTACATGAATGCGAACAATGAAAGGTGCATCTTTCCTAGTGAAACAAATGGTTTTGCGAGTGAAGATGAACTATGTTAAAACATTTCTTTGCAGTCGCACCTGCCACCTGTCGCACCCATCTTACTTCCTACCCATCTTGAATCCACCGTTGCTACACCTTCCCCTGCTCCGGGACGCTCTTGACTATTTGTACACCATGACTTCGCCATCTGATAGTGCACGCCTTTTCTTCTCATCTTCACCGACGCGATACTCCTCAGGCCCAGCCGAGGAGGTCGACACCATCCTTGCGCAAGTCCAGCAGGTTGACCAGCTTGACCCATCAATCAACGCTATCCTTTCTGTTAATCGAGTCGCTTTCTTTGACACATTCTCTCGCAGAGTGCAACTCATCAAGTCACGATCGCAGGCCTTCCAGGATTCCCACGTCACAGTCTTCGACAAAGTGCTTCTTGTTCTGACACAGAATGGCAAGGAGCTCGACACCGCTGCCGCCATCTCTTACTTCTGCGAAGAGCACCTCGGGATTCCAAAGGACGCACCTTCAGCCCAGAAGAAAGCAATTGTGCCAAATGCACTCATTGCTCCTGCGACCCTGACACAAGGTATGCTATAACTCGATTCATCTGCCCACAGTCAGTAGTGTTGACTCTCCCAAGCAATGTCCCCACCTGAGACTCAACGAGGCTCAATGTACTCACGAGGTACGGGTAGCAGCTCTCCTGAGAAGAAGACACTTTTCAACAGCGATGTAGCAAGCAACCCAGCCGTCTTCGCAGCGCTGGCCGCACAGGTAGGGGGACACATGGTTCGCCTGTGGACTGTGTACGACAAGGCCAAAAAGGACTTCTTTGCGGTCACCGATCCGAGCAGCTTGCGCAAACAGGAGACAGCAAAGTTCTTACGCGACACAGCTGAGAATGTCCTACACCATATCCGGGATAAGACGGTGGATCAGCGACTGATAGACGAACTCAACACGACTTTTGACCTTGCCAAACATACTGCGATGACCTTGCATGGGGGCAAGAAGCGCAAATTCGACCAGCCTCCAGCGGCAGCCTTACCTACCAGAGAACCATGGCCAGATTCCATCGATATTGTGCGAGCAAACGCCAGACCTGATGGGCGACCTAGGACCACGGAGCGTGCAGCGCAACGACGCGGCTTTCCTGGACACACTCAAGCTCAAGCCCTACTCAGCTATAGCCAAGAAGATGTCGATGCTCAAACGTCTAGAGACCAGAGACAGTTTTTTGCGCCTGAAGTATCACCCCGGACTGATCGAGCTCCCAAGCAGAGAAAGAAGCATCAAGGCCGAGGACGAGGACACAGCGGCGTTCCGTATGGCTATACACGACAAGTTGATTCTTACTATCCCGCTTAGCCGGACAACTGGTGCGACTAGGCACAATACAAACCACTCCCTTTTGCAACGGTACGCGAGTGACCAGGATTGTCTGGGTAGATCATTTGGAATCAACCAAGGCTTACATAGTTGCTGGAAGAGTCGACTGGTGAAGCGGCCCTTCCGACAGGAAAAGACGAACAGCAAACAGCATAATTTCAGCCCCAAAAAAGGAGCAAAATAAGCGTTGAGCTTTCCTGGCTCATACTCCGCCTTTTCGCTCTTTAGATACCGGCGTGGAATCCCGCACGCCTGCGGATGATAACACTAAGAGCGAAGAATCTTGTTGCAACTGATGAATTGATCAAGTCCAAAGTCCACAACCCCTATGGTAGAATGTTAAGCACTAATTCCTGCGGCCGAATGCCTTGGCTCGCCTAAAGTGCCGTTCATTAGACACTTTCAAGCCTCGGATGACATGCAGCCAGCTGCCCACTGGTGCTGTTGCTGCAGGTTATACTGTCCCGTTCACAATGAACCTTCGCTATGATATTTGCTGTGTCTATGCTGTGTCGCTAATGAACACGATCGGGAACCACGGAATGTGCCTGGAACCACGCGACTGCCATGTTCCCTGACCGAGGTGACCTGGTATCGTCAAGGCCAACGTCGAGACAACCATCAGCGACGAGAAGTGATGTGAGACAGCACGGAAGGTCCGACAGTACCCATTCGGGCCTCGCCAGGCATGACGAACATCACTCAGTGACTGCCGATGGAGGCGCGCCTCGTGCACCCACTGAGCACGATCCCTCAAGCAACGAGTCCGAGGACGAGGAAGAAAAAAGGCAGACACGATTGACAAGAGCAAACACCTTGAGCAAAGACTACACAGAAAAGGAAGAGCTTGCTGTAATCAAGAAGTTTGACAGAAAGCTCGTGCTGTTCCTAGCATTTCTCTACCTGCTCTCCTTCCTCGATCGTTCTAGTACGCATCTCCACCCACGAAACATGGCTACATCTGACCGGACGCAGACATTGGCAATGCAAGGATCGCGGGACTGGAGCAAGCGCTACAGCTCTCAGATGTTCAGTTCGACTATTGTCTGGTTGCCTTCTATATCACCTACATCACCTTTGAGTGGATGATACTGCTCTACAGGTTGGTCCCGGCGCATGTCTATATCAGTCTCTGCGTCCTAGCTTGGGGTGTTGTCGCATCTTTGCAGTCCGTCGTCACGTCTTTCAAGCAGCTGCTTGCTCTTCGTGCATGCCTCGGCATAACAGAGGCTGCCTTTGGGCCTGGCGTGAGTACACGCACGCCGACTAGGTGGAGCTCGAATAGCTGACAGTAACCCATAGGTGCCATTCTACATGACCTTCTTCTACAGGAGGTCAGAGCTAGCCTATCGAGTAGGACTCCAGATCTCAGCAGCACCGCTCGCCACGAGCTTCGCCAGCAGTCTCGCCTGGGTCATCGTCAAGCTCAGCCAGGACGGACCAATCGAGCCATGGCGAGCTCTGTTCTTGTTCGAAGGCTTTCCCAGCATCATTACCGCTATATTCGCCTGGTATTTCATCCCTGACTCGCCCGAAACAGCACGGTATCTCACGCCTCGGGAGAGAAAAGTAGCACGACTCCGGCTCCAGGAAGAACAGCGACATGACAATGACAATACAGCTATGCACGACGAGAAGACACCTCCGGCGAAATGGAACGTCCTCTCACGCCTCAAATCCTCAAAGTCTGTCAAAACACTATCCAGCCCGATCCACTGGCTACAAGCCCTCATCTTCCTCTCGATCAACGTCTCCTTCGCGTCTCTCCCCGTCTTCCTCCCAACTATAATTCGAAGCATGGACTTCTCGGCACTCACGTCGCAGATCCTCTCCGCACCACCGTACCTCCTCTCCTTCGCGTTCGTTCTCCTCATTGGCCGTCTCTCAGACTCGATACCGGACTCACGCGGCCTATGTCTCATGGCCTGTTCGGGTCTGAGCGCAACATCCTACTTCATCATCGCATTGTTCGGCTTCCTGGCATCTTCGGGCGCGATACCCACGGGACTCAGTATTATCGTGCGATATATTGCTGTATATGGTGCGGCACTGGGTTTGTTCAGCTCTGTTGTGCTAATTATTACGTGGAATTTGAATAACCAGCCGAGTAGGAAGGAGAAAGGGCTCGCTATGATGGTTATGAACGTGGTTGGGCAGTGTGGACCGCTGATTGGTGTCAACCTATTTCCGAGGAGCCATGGGCCGCATTATGTGAGCGGAATGCTGGTTTCGGGGTTCTTTATGCTTGGGGTGGTTGTGTTGGCTGGTGTATTGAAGTGGAAGCTTGGGCGTATGAATCGTGTAGCGGGCGGGAAGGGTGTCTATGAGATGGTCTCGCTTGATGAGGGTGGTGTAGAAGGCAGGGATGAGAATGTTGTTGAAGAAGCAGAGGGGTTGATGGGGCGCAGTACTGACGCGCCGATCGGAGGGAGGACGACGCTCACTTTCCGATATATGCTGTGAGAAGAAGGGTGACCCGGATCGATCTATAAACCCTGGGGAACCCCAGATGGCCTTTTATACGATTTCTGCCCTGCCAGCACATTGCTCGTTACATCGACTATAGAGCTGGCTACTCAAAATCACCGAGAGAACAACCGTCGTCGATCTACATAACAACACACAAAGGACAACGATTTGACCGCAGTGCTTTTCTTAGCTCAGAGTGATGCTGACTAGCAGCTCATCTTGCCGTCGCCTCGCCGTCGCCTGTCTAAACAATCTCACGCCAACTTCACTTGCCGCTGCGCGGGAGCAGCTTCCAGCATACTTAAACCACTTCCCCACCGTGCACAATCCTTCCCACTTCTATATCCTATATCATACTCGCATCCTCCTCCAGTCCAGTCAGACCATCCATGAACCATCATACATCCACCACTCCTGGGATCATTGATCTCACCATGGAGGACGACAGCAGCTCCCATTTAAGGAGTCCGCCGCTCGAAAGTGGTACTCCTGCCATCAAAGTAGAGCCACAATCTGAGTCGCATGAGGTCGAATCAATTGAAATCGATCCACTTCCTGAGTTACCTCCCGATACCGCGCCCGAAGAGAAGGTGCCGAACCAAGAGTATACTGATGAATTCCAGAACGACTTTGCCGATATGCTGAGAGAGTTCAATGCAAACAGCCGCGCGGAAAGAGCACCATCGAGCGATAACGAATACGATGACGCCTTGCGGGCGGTCAAGTCAAAACACACTGAAATTGCCACTAAGGAATCCCTAGGACATTCAGTACACGAAGATCGCATCGAATTGAAATTCCTGGAGGGCGCCCTCTACCAAGCTGAGAAACGTCAAAAGAAGGCTCGGGACCACGAGATACGCCAATCCGAAGAAAATGCAATGTTCTTCCCGGAGGGCGCTGGTGAGGAAGAAGATATCCCGATGAATCGAGCACCAACTCGCAGCGAAGCTATGGGCACTCCGATTCCAGCGGCCCCAATTAGTGTCTCAGATGATGATTCTGACCCGGAGCGTGCCCCCAAGAGCACCAAAAGAAGTAAGAAGATTAGCCAGAGCAGAGGCCGGAACGTTCGTGCCACTCAGGCCACGCGGGGTAAGACTCGGGTCCAGAAGAGGACGCCAGCAGCCCGTCGTGGCGGTCGTGGAGGTCGCGGAGGCCGCGGCAATACTGGCATGGGGAGCTTGAACATGGGCAGCCTGATGCGGAACCCGATTGTGGAGGACGCTCAGCGGAACCAAGGGCTCAGAGCACAGCCGACTTTCGAAGGTGCTACCAGGAAAGATAACGCTCTCGACGCTCTCATCGCCTCCATTCCAAAGGAGCATCAGGACACCACACGCGGCATGAAAGCGAAGCTTGATAGGGCTTGCCGGCAGTTTAAGTGGAAGGGACCTGGCACCATGAAACCGGATCCGGTCACAGGTAGATTCCGTCTGAAGGGCATGACATCTTCATTGAAGCACTTTCAGCTGTTTGGGGCTGCCTGGGGTGTGGCCAGGGAATCTGGACCTACGGCGCCTTTTGGGGGCATCCTGGCGGACACCATGGGCTATGGAAAAGTGAGCTTGTCGCTAATGTGTGTTTCGAAGTTAGCTGACATCCTCCCAAGACAGTCCAAATGATTGCCATAATGGTCGAGAACCAGCCGAAACGTGATGCGAAGAACAAGACCACTCTTGTGGTCGTGCCGTCGAGCATAGTTCAGCAGTGGCTCGAGGAGATAGCCAAGCACACGGACAATCACATTATGGAGAGTGTCACCATTTACAAGAGCGGTTCAAGGATCATAGCTAATGATGTCTGTAAGGAATTGAGGAAGTTCAGCGTCGTCATAACGACCTACACCGAGGTAAGTCTGGGTATAGGTGGCTTGCCAGAATACAACAACTAACATCGATTCTTGTTAATGAGAAACTATCCGTCCTGCAAGCCGCCGGCACATCTGGTCACTGAGAAAGCGATGGACGAGTGGTGGGAGAGTAAGTAAACATCTAGGCTCTAGAGGACTATATGCTAACCTTTCTTTCCAGCGCATTTTCACGAGAACAAAGGGCCCTTGCTATCCAGTATTCTGACCCTGGGGTACCCCTGAATAGTTTAAAAATGACTAACACCTGAGCAGTGCCCTTTTATCGTGTCGTGCTGGATGAGGCGCAGACGATCAAAAACCATGAATCACGAACTTCCAAGGCATGCAGACTGGTTACCGCGAAGTACAAATGGATACTGACGGGCACCCCACTATCGAATTGCATGGAGGAGCTGTACCCATACTTCGACTTCTTGGGTGTTGAGGGGGCAGCCTCATATCCTCAATTCAAAGCCAACTATGCAAAGCGGAACGACGTGACCATGCAGCGGCTGGATGCCATATTGAGAAAGGTTAGTCGGCTTCGTATATGCTTCTCGCAGGCACTAACGGCGAGCAGGTCATGATTCGAAGAACTGGTTCTGACCGGCTGTTTGGTGCCCCATTGACGAGTTTGCCAGCGCTTGACCACCAAACGATACAGGTCAGCTTCAACCCTGTGGAAAGAGCAATCTATACCGTGGTTCGCCAGAGATTCATCAACAGGATCAACGACTGGAGCACTTCCGGAAGGATTAATCAGCTAACGCGAAACATCTTCGTTATGCTCTTAAGATTACGTCAGATGTGTGGGCATGTGCTTATGGTGACCTCCACCATACGCGATCTTCTCGAAGCAGAAGACATTGAAAAGCTCTGGAAAGTCATTGAAAGACAGCTCCAAGGACCCGTCAACGACGTCGGAACCCGAACCGCCACCATACTGAAGAAGATCCTCCGGGATGCGAGAGACGAAGATCAACCAACACGCGCCACGCCCATGGCGTCGTCCGGGAGCACCCCAAACGAGACTATCGACTTGACCATAGATGACTCTGAATTTGATTTTCGCGGGTTCTTCTATCGACTCCAACAAGAGGGCTCCTGGGAGGACATCCGTCAACGTTCACGCTGCAGCGCCTGTAACGAAATACCTGAGCCTGAGGCCAAGCTCTCAGTACCTTGTGGACATTTGTACTGCGAGGAATGTCTCAAAGTGATACTGGAGTCCGCCCGGGAAGCAAATCTGGACTCAGCGGAATGTCTAGCCTGTCACGGCTCGATCACCGCATCAACGGACTTGACAGCAATGGAGCGTATCGCTGAAGAGGCAGGTGGTGTCCCTCGAGCCTCACGGGAGTCCCCCTCGAAGGCAAAAAGCGATGCTAAAAAGAAGGAAGAGATGGAGAATGCTTGGCTGGATTATCCCAACGTCGAAAATCTGAGTACTAAAGTGCAAGCTATCACATCCCAAATGCAGCAGTGGATTACAAAAGACCCCGGAGCAAAAATAGTCGTCTTCACGCTCTTTATCCCCATGGTCAAGCTACTAGCCAAAGTCTGCTCTAGACGAGGCTGGGGCTACCAGGAGTTCACAGGCAAGGTCAGAGCGGAGCTCCGGAACAAAGCACTACAGCAATGGAAAGACCCAGAGAAGGAACACAAGGTTCTCCTCATGTCCATGAAAGCCGGTGGTCTGGGACTCAACCTCGTCGAAGCTTCCTACGTGATCATCGTTGACCCATGGTGGAACGAGCCTGCGGAGGACCAGGCATTCTCCCGGGTATACCGAATCGGCCAGCAGCGAGACTGTGTCGTTCGACGGTTCGTGATTGCCGACGCCATCGATACCCAGCTCATGCTACACCTCCAGAAACTCAAGGCTCAAGAATGCGATCGAGTCGTTGACGGACGAAGCACATCGGAGCTCAGCATTCCGGATCTGATCAGGCTGTTTGGACCGACAAGGCGAGACCCCGAAACAAATGCTATTGTCGTTGAGGGCGACGACGATGGCCTCGACGAGTTCATTATGGCGCAGGACCAGTCACCGATTGATGATAGCGATGTGGAGGAAACGATGCCAGCCCCTGCACGACCACGCGAGTGAATTTTGGAAAGCCTACTTCTGAGCTACTGGGGCACCCCCGAAATACGGAAGGAGGTGCTCATGGAGAAACCAGGATGAGGGCTATTTGACGTTGTAGCGAGAGCTTGTAAATGGTTTGGAACGAGACGGTGGGCTCTGGGTACTTGGAGGTTTGCCAGGCGAGCTTTCGTGCTTATGGCTTTTGTGCTTATCTTCATGATTGTATCTGAGCTTAGAGTGAGTATAACTTACCATTCGTGGAGACTGATCGCTGCATGCTGCAGTCTAACTAGCTTAACGACTATGTCTCAGTTGTCTACACAACTAAGCGGACCCTACTCAAGTGCCGGAGCTAGTCAATTGAATTGAGTCGCACGTGGCCGCGCGACAAAGACTAGAACACCACCGATGTCATTGTCTGTTCGATACTCACCGCCACGTCGCAGCCCATGAGACCTAGCGACAACGGTGTGAACTCTGGTTCCGCTGATTGTGTCCCTGAACTTGTCTTCGCCCAGACCTACCCCGACTGTGGCTGCACGTTGACTCCTCTCAGTCATGCGAATTGGCCAGTTTGCACGATTTGCTGCCTTGGCACCTAATCTCGCTTAGCATAGCGTAGTCATCGTCAACACTACTACGGCTTCGATATTGTCTTTTTGATCGCAATTAGTACCTGTCTGTTCGTAGCGATCGCAGAATAACGAGTACAAGGTTTGATATATATAATAATACGCGGTTGTTGAGGTATTGTCGTCGATAATTTTAGTGGGTAGTAAGTTGTCTGTCCGGGAGAGGTTGAGTGCGCAACTAGCGCATGATCAACCCTACATCTCCAGCACTAAGCCTCTTCAGGAATGTTCAAGGAAACAATTTCCGTTGGCAACCAATGGTACCATCACCACGTGTCTTGGGCTGTCAACGTTGATCAGCAGGGCGTGATTCGTGCTAATTGCCCGCACGAGCTGAATTACGCCTTTCGTCATGTGCAGGGATCGATGCCCAGTTCACGTTTTGCACACCTTGGCTAGCGGTGTGCACTACAGTCGTGGTCAGTAACGTCTTTGATGATCTCTCGAGATCAGGCGATATACTGGAAAGACGTTTCTATGCGAGTGAGATATAAGCAAAGTACAGATTGAACTCACAGCAGACCGTTTCCGGTTCCGGCAGATCGAGGCTTAGCGTGCTTGTGCATCTCCGCACATGTGCGCATGATCTCGTATTCTGAGTGGCAGAAACTCAAATATCTGGGATTTGTTTCCTTCTGCTGCATTATCATCGTAGATGAGGTTGTGCCTGATCTTCGACCGATCACACCTTACCCGATAAGTGCGACACCAAATGGCCTGCTCAAGTCGGGGTTGTCGCTGGCGCGAGCATGAAACAGTCCTTCGTCAAACCCTGGAAACCTAGTTGAAGCCACTCGTCGGCTGCCTCCATCTGTGTACGCAACAAAGCAGGAAAAGCAAGATAGTTTATAATACCAATGATGGAGAACATGAATATATCACACCACCATAGCAGAATTCGAAACGGACCTCCTGTTGTTGGAGACTTTGGACGACCGCATAGATTAGCAAACATACAATGACGCGCGAATCCTTGAAGCTGGAAGCGCCAATAACGATCTCCCATGTGCCTGCCTCGTCCACTTTTGCTCGGCATTAAGTTCAAAAAGCAAGCAGAAGTGCTGCTAAAATTATGAATATTCTACTATCGCACCATGAAAAGTCCGCCCAGAACTTCTAGCCTGGGTGGATGCTCTCCGCCACTTACGCTAGAGAATTCGTCAGACTTCGACTTCTGCATGTAATGTAACAAGGATGTCGATCCAACCCCAGGCGTAATGACACCACTGGATAACTGTCCGGTCTTCCCTAGCCTGTCTTGACACGCGCACGCACACTACTATCGTGTCCAGCATGAGGCACATATTACTGTAAATGAACCCCTCTGCGCTTATCTTCATCTCTCGTCATCCTGCTTTCTTTGCTTCACCCAGCGCCAACGTAGTTTGAGGTTCCAAGCTGTATACAGCCATCAAAGTCTCAAGATGAATGTGGGTCTCCAAACGTCGAAGAACCGATATAGAACACCATTACCATTCGGCATTTCGTATCAGGATGGAAGTGCGCAGCCTCGAAAGTTAAAAGAGAATAGTCCAACAGTCGAGATGAGACAGACGAAATCACCAGCGTCACTCCAGCCACAATACAATGCGGCGGCAACCCAACCTCGGCCCAGTTTTGAGACGACAAGGTCATCAGGCTCTAGTGGAGGTCAAGCAGCAGTTGATACAGATGCATGGCTGCCGTATCAACGCGCCAAAGGCATCAGTGAGATCGAGCGCATGAGAGCAGAGCTTGATTTACTGGAGCAGCAACTGACCTCCTCTTCGACTGAGCGATCATCACCTTCTACGGGTCGAGCAACTACCGAGAGTTCCAGGAGCAGTGATCCTCCCAATGAATCACCCGACAAGGAACATTCTCGACCATTTCATTCAAGAACCGATACGTCGGAATCGCAGACGTGGCCACTGCAGGATGAAAGCCCTCCGCCAGCAGTCCCGAGAAAGAGTTCTCGACGCATGGTCCGAGAGTCACTCTCTCCGCCTCGGGAAGCTACACGGCGGATAAGACTTGAATCCAAATCGCCGCCGCCGCCACCACCGGAGGACCTTCAGCCAGTGAGGACAAACGAACGTAGCGCTCCCAGGATACAGCAGCAAATCCCAAGACCACCACCGCAAGAGGTGCTTCAGCCAGCAAGGACTAATGATCGCAACGCCACTCGAATTCAACAGCTCCAGCAGGCAGCCCAAAAGCCACTGCCACCACAGGACCGTCAGCCGGCAAGGACAGACGACCACGACCGCGACCGCGACGCTCCTAGACTTCACCAGCCGGTCCCAAATTACAGCCGGCCATGGTCGCCTGATTTGGGCCTCCCAAAGCGACCTACCACCTCGCACGCCAGAGCACGAGATATAGCCGACACACTGTCCTCTCTGACCGCAAGACCCGCGCCGCGCGCAAGATCACGCCCATCAAAGCCAGCTCCCGTACAGTTCGAAAAAGTAGAAGGTGTGACCATGGACACCCAACCGGCCAGCGCGAAGAGTAACCCGAACAAGTTATCAATGCCTGAAATCGAAGCTCGAGACATCCGCAAGATCCCCACCCGTACACCTGAGCAGTTCGATGAAGACATGGAATACTTCACAGGACGCCGCCATTGCGCGAGATCGCCACCGCCCGTTGGCTCATCTCACGACTACGTCCCCCGTATCTCACCTAAACCGGTCGTAGACGGCGAAGAGCACACCTTCATCGACAACTACTCCCGGGCCGCCGACGACAAACCAGAGAACCCAAACCCAGACTACGTTCCCGCGCGGTTCCGCCGGTCCATAGTCGCGCCGTTCTCAAAGGTAGACCAAATGACACCCCAACCCGAAGAAGACGAAGAAGAAGAAGAAGCAGCAGCACAAGACATCTACGACGAAGACGCAGCCGAAGCTCCCAGCGTCGCCAGAACGCGCGCCTTCGAAGCCCAAGATCAGGAGATGAACAGTCGGACCCACGCAGCCAAGAACCTAATCGGCGGGATGTTGAAGGGGCTAACAGGCCACAAGAAGGATAAGAATGAGGATAAGAACCAGGGCCGTGCTCCCGGCGTCACTCGTGACTTCGCGGCTCTTGCGACGGATGAAGGCATGTATGACCACAACCATCAGTCCCAGCACCAATCCCAGCACCAATCCCAGCAGCAGTCCCAGCAGCATACCTCCTACCTGCACGACGACAGCGACGGCGCCGACGCGAACCACTACGACTACAGCATCTGGTCGCCGAACGACGTGGGCCGCCGCTCAGTCGCCGGATCAGTCGATACGGTGATCAGACGGGGCGCGACGCCGACCGAGCTGGCGACGTTCAGGCAATGACACGTGTAAGGAAAATAGTATGACGAACCGAACTGTTTTCAGCGCTATGTACATACGATATGATATGGCAACAATATAGCTATAGCTTTTAGAGGGGAGCGTTCTGAGCAAATATATCACCTGTGTCTCTTTGATGAGTGTTTTGTCTTGATCTTAACTCTGATGATGTCGTGCGCTATCCTACTACATGTACTACCACTACCCTACCACCAGCACTACCACTACTATTGCCACCGAAGTCAAAGCAGCCCGATCCATATAAAGCCGAACCCATCCTACCTTCTGCATATTATTCCCCACAGTCGTACTGACCCTTCTGCATCCTCCAGCAGCTCGAACCTTCTCCCCCAGCCGTGCCCGAACCAAACCTACCAAGTCAAGCGCACTGCAGGCGGTTAGTTGAATCGATCGAACTACTATACTGTGTACGAAAATCGGCAAGAGTCGGCGTGATATGCCGAATTCGAGTCTCATAGAGTACGAGTACGAGTCTAGTTCTATACATATCTATGTCTATAATAATCGGAAAGTACATGGTCAAACCCTGCTTGACCAACTTCCCCATCCGCTCCCACCGTACAAATCTTCGCATTCGTCAGCCACACTTGGCTGGTGGTACGTGTCGGGCATACGATCTGCGATTGTCATGTCGAGCTCTTGGCTGGCGATGTGTTGCGCTGCTGTCTGCTCCTTTTGATGCTCTTGACCATCGCGGTTAGTCTCTAGTACTTCAGGGAGGGGACTAATTTGCGATTCTCTCCTTGAGGAGTTGTCTGGGCTAGGCGAGGGCATGGGGGAGACTCCTATGCTGATGCTTGAGGCGCTGCGTTGGTGGTGCGAATGTTGTGGAACGTTCAAAAAACCATGGTCGGCCGAAACCTGTATTCTGGGCGGACGGCTGGGTACAGACGATACGGGTGATTGAGGTTGACTGTTTCTTAGCCGGTTCAGGTGCGTGCTTACCGCAGCGGGTGTTTCACCTGATGGTGCCTTGCTGAGAATGTGAGCAGCATGATTTTGTTCTGGTAGATACGTGAGATCGCCTCCTGGTAGCTCGTATGGAGGACCAAAGTCAGCTGTTCGTGATGTCGGTAACGAACTCTGCCCTGCTTGAGATATGCTTGGTGGATACATCGGGTGGTTATGAATGTTCATCGGTTCACGAATCTTCGTGTCCATAACTTTGTGCGCAGTGGATTGACCGATATGGAGCGTCTTTACTGGTGGGAGCTCGAAGATGTTCAGCTGCGAGCCATTGTATCCCGCATCTCCGCTCGATGCTCTTGCTTGGTTCATAGATGCCATGCGCGACTGCACGCCAGACGTGCCTTCACTTGACATCTCATGTCGGGTGTTGCGTAGTTCGGTCGACATCGCTTCGTGTGTTCCGGATCGGTCGGATGGTGAGACAGAGTAGTCGATAGGCGATATTGCTGTCTCTGTCGGGCAAGATCCTCCGTTTGCCAGAGTATTTGGTGGTGACGCCACTCGTGTTCTCCATGGGAGTATCGAGCGCCTTGGTCGCTCGACGGTATTTGTGACATGGACCTGATCTGGCGGGCGGAATGAGCCTAGATATCTTGACATGAGTGAAGATTTGGCACCGCCCGTGCTGCGATAGGCGATGTCGTTAAAGTGTTGGAAGGGATCTTTTCCCGCGCGAAGGAAGTCCGCGGCTTCGAAGGTCCAAGCGTCCTTCTTCTGGTTCAAGGTAGCCAAATCTATAGCTCCGACTTGCGTTGGTTTAACGAACGTTGACGAAAGATTAGATTGCATGCCTGTTATAAATCTATTAGTTTATCGTCGCAAATAGAAGAAAGCCATACCTTGAATGATCTCGTCCACGAAACACCTAGTCCCACCACTTATATGGAAGAGTTCTGTGCTTTGACCATCACCGCAGAGGTTGAATAAGAATTCTGTTTCCGCCATACGATTCGACAGGATCAGGGAGACTCTCTGCGGCGGGAAAACTCCCTGGCTGATCATTTGGTCCACCGCGAAGTGCTCCAATAGCTTGCGTTGATCCTTCGCGGGCTTTCCTATCTCTCGAATGAGGAAGTAAGGATGCCTTTCTACATGATCTTTGTTGTAGGCGGCTCGCATGCGGCGACGAAGAATTTCCCCGAGTTGCCTAATGCTGATACTGGCCGATGGGAAGCGGCAATGGATAGCCCCCTCAAGAGTGACTGTATGCTCGTCATGATCAGTCCTCGTGTTGTCTCCATCCGGGAGGAAATAGAATGAAGTAGCTAAGAACTGGTCGGCAATGGTTCGTATTGTAGGAAGAATAGTGTTGCAGTAGGCATTAGCGGTGAGCTCTAAGCGGTCCATTTGCAAGGTCTCCTCAGCTTTGCGACCGTTGTCGCTGAGGTCAAGATTCATGCGGATGTATGTCTTGTTATCACCTTCCTTAGCTGCCCGCTGTGATACAGCAGAACTCCATACATGTTCGCGATTCTTGGCATGTTGTGAGTGATCACTCGAGCTTCTGTGCGGCGTTTGCGTTTCCTTGCTGAGGAATGTGAGCCGTGAGGTCTTGCGAATAGCAGAGGGCCTGGCTCCATCGTCATTGGAACGTACATCGACCGACAGGACGATGTCAGGACCAGCGAGGATGCGGTCGGGCCAGATGACTTCAGCTTCTTGGAGCGCAGGTACTATGGGACACCCATGTGCGAAGGAATCGTCTTGATAGAGTTGTCCAGATTTTTCGTCGGGGTAAGAGTGGAAACGCGAGGGCGTTGCAGAAGCTGCACGTGCAGCTTGCCATACCTTCATCTGGTCCTCGGGCTTCTCAGCTTGATAGAACCGGTACATGCCGCTGTCTACACGATTGAGTCCACCGTAATTTCCGAGCAGGATCGACTTTCCACCTGCTGTCGCTGTAGTTACAGCTACCTTGGTACGTCTCGCTAGCGATGAAGAATCACTCTGTTGATGGCTCAAGCCGGAAAACAATGACTTTTCCCCAAAAGCTTTGCGCAATTCGTGCTCCAGGAGTCTCGTCTCGTAGCGTGCTTGACCCGAAAGGTACCTCAGGGGGTCCATGATAGCTATACCATTGTTGCGCTTGTGAAATATCTGTGAACAGATCTTCTTGAAAGTAGAGATTGCTTCATCGACAGTCCATCCCTCAGCTCCCAGTCCCAGCGCGGGTATCGCAGAAACGCCTGTGCCAACTATAAGGTCACAGAAAGCCTGGATGGGGAGTCCGCCAAGTTGAGATTCGATATACTGCAGCGCTACCAATTGAGCGATGGAGCCGACGCCGACGCTATCAAGGCAAAGTATTCTGACGCCTGCTCCTGGTGGCTTGAGGAAGATCGAGCAAGGTGTGCTAAACTTCCCATCCAGCCCAACGCTGTGCAGGGGACAAAACTCCATGTCCACGAAGCACCGACCGCGTGCAATTCCATAAGTATGGACGCATGTTGTGCAAAGCAGATGACCACAAGGCAGGATATGCTCTGGCACATTGATCAGGCAGCAAAGGCACGCCGTGAAACTGACGAATTTTCGAGCCCCACCAAGGTGGTGGAAGAATGAGGTCAAGACTTTCTCCTGGTGCAAGGCTGCAGCTTCCTCCGCCTCCCGAGAGAAATCGGAGGTAGTAGCCTGGTACAACTGGTCGAGGAGACTGCGCAGATTGTTGTAGATGCAGTATTGAAAGAAATCTCGGTGAAGATCGGCAGAAAAATTGGACTCGTATGCACCAGCCCCTACCAAGTTTCCCGCTTTAGTCTGATGTCCTTTCTGATGACCGACCCTGACGTTAACACACCGTCCTTGTATGCGTGAGTGTATGTATTCACACGGCCAATGACGGTCACAAAATGTCTCAAGGGCGTCGTTGCAAGACTTGAGGTAGGCAGCTAGGATTCGATCTGGCGGCCCCAGATTCCGATTTCTCACGCTGTCAAGCATGATGCAAGAGGCCACCATAAAGCTGAGCTCTTTGAAAATGCTTGCTCCATCCACACCGTCGCCTCCTTGCTTCTGTATTTGAACGGCAAGCTTTAGAATATTGCCGCCAAAGTTCGAAGGTATTGGATTATTGACCAACGAAGCAGTAACAAAGTCAAAAGGAGTGTCCAGGTCACGGCTGAAGTGGTCAAAAGCCTTTTGCAGATAAGGTTGCAGCTCTTCGGAGGTCAGCAGCATCCGCAATTTATGTTTCGAATCGTGTGAATTTTCACAAGCCTTCTGTATCTCGTCGTACAACTTCCTTACCTGCTGCTCAATGAGCTTGGGCCTGCCGCTGTTCGGCTATGCCAAAGATTAGCGCAGTGTCGAGCAGATGCAATGTCAAACTTACCACTCGAACCACACGAATGCTCGAATAATATGATTCAAGCAAAGCCTGGACGTTGTCTATGATTCTGCCCCTACCTCGCCAGTCGTCCGCATACTTCTGCAACACATGGTTGTCGCGCACAGTGCTACTGATCTGCTCCATCAAATCCTTGCTCGCCCATTCCACGTCCCATGCGTGTGTGTCTAGGTGGTTTTCGCAAGCATTCATAACGATAATTGCGTGAGGCATGACTGGCTGGTTCGAGGAGGTCTCGAGAGCTGCAGCTGCCCAATTAAGTAGCTGCTGCACAGTCTTTTCTATAGTCCGAGAGTTCTTCATGACAAAGCATATAACATCGGAAAATGAGTACAACAGTCGAGGATAGAGGTTGTGAACTTGGTACTCTCGACTCCGGCTTTCGGGAGTGTTCGCCCAGAGGATCTCCCGCTCAGATGTCTGGTTTTGTGCTTTGAGGAACGAAGTTGGAGACATGCTGCATTGAGTTGCCTTGCTTTTGCCGTGGGCACCAGATGGCGTTCGTTCTCCACCATGTAAGCCTTCGCAGTCTCCGTAGAGCACAGGCCGAGACGTAGCGGAAGTGCGCGGGTCCGAGTAAAGATGAACATCTCCGCTCGTGGGAAGGTCTGCACGAGAGCTTGAGCCTATTACAGGCACTGCAGAATCGTGAACCTCTTCCGAGAACAGTTCAATAAGCAGTTTGATCAAACTAGATTTGCCAGCGTTCGTCTCGCCCACGAAAGAAACAAGAGCTGGATGTTGTGGCCTTCGGCTGCGACCGGCCAGGTCTTGCATCAGACGAGCATAACGACCAAAGTCCCGAAACATAATGTTGCCCGTCACAAGATCTCTCCCAGTGCCGAACCAGGCAGTGTGGGCATCCTGATCATGCAGAAAGCCTTGTGTTTCCCGATCGTATGATGGCTCCAGAGTGTTGAAGATCTTTCTAGATGTCCCAGGATTGCTTTTCTCATGAGGGGGCCCTGCGTTGCGTCGCTGCGAGGCCGGGTCCACTTTATGAGGCGCACACAGGAGCCAACAGGAGGCGCAATAAATGATGCCGTTGCACGCCCAACAAAAGAAACAGTCACCCTTAGAAACTCGTTGCACACCGCAATGGCAAGTCTCGTCCTCATCTCCTTGGTGTGCTCCAAGAACATGTTGTCGTTGATTGTGCTCTTGTATATCTGGAGGGATATGCGTTTGACTACTGGCCTGGACTATTCCCTGGTCGGCCCGTGCTTCTGTTTTAATAGCCAATACCGGTCTGCGAGGGGTCTCCGCGGAGCTCTGCGGTACAGGGCCTTCTTTACCGGACTGTGTAACGTCCGGACGACGGGCTGGCACTGTTTCGGTAGGCAAAAATCTGATTTGATCCCCGGACCATGCTGGCGCCGGCCTGGCCTGCGCTGCTGGCGAAGGTAAAGCTTCGTTGCCACGAGGCTCTGTCGGGCTTTGGCGCCTCCGGATGGATTCTTCTGCAGCCCGCCAATCGCTACCAAGGCTTTCAAACGTTGATAAGCTCTCTGGTGGAGGTAAAGCTGTGCCATATCGATATACTGTGGGCCTTGTCGATGCCGCAATGCTGACTCCGTCGGGATCATGTTGATATTCCCTGGGTGTAGCTCGGACATCTTTCTCTGAAAGATGAGATCTGTTACGCGGTTCAGCGCTCGCTACGATACCAATGTTCTCCGTATTATGCGACTCATGTTGTCTTCTCTTACGTGGCACGCTGCGCGATTTCCAATCTGCAGGTGGAAGAACACGTTCTTTGGAGAACAGCGCGAAGCTCGACAATCTTGCAAAGAGTGATTTACGCCCCGTGTGCGATTGTGCTGCATGGGGCTCTTCAGGTTCCTGTGGCTGAGGGATATTTATTTTAACCATGTCTTCAAACTCGTTGTCGGAAGCCGATATCAGGGAGTTTCGCGTGGGTGATTCTGACCCTGAGGTACAAGACGTATTGACCCACACTGGTCGATAGATGACCACAGGCTTAGAATTGTACGACGCCGTAGACGATGCCGCCTTCGCATACATACCCTTTCGCTCGACATTAGATACAACGGGCAATGGAGGTCCACTCACACTACGAGCTCTGGGGTATGTGTAGCCCACAGGCCTAGCAAGCTGATCGCTTGGCCATGGCAGTGATTCACCCTGCTCATCGGCAGAATCACGATCTGGGACAGGCGTATGCGTCTGGTTTGTTCGGGGGAATCCATCGTTGCGGTATATGTTGGTGTTTGTTGGTATGTCTTTCGAGATCTGTTGTAGCTGGTTTGCTGCGTGTGCATTGAACGCCGCGTACTCTGGTCCAATCATAGTCTGAGGCAAGTATAGCTGGGGGCTACGACCTTGATATCCATAATCCAGCGCTGCTGGTTGCACCATCTCAGGAGCTGACTCTAAGTAAGAAGGCATCCAGCTTCGGTGGCGTTTCTGCGCCCGGCTTGTGTATGAATATTCGGGTCTCTGAGTCGGCCTGTCCGGTGGGCAGCCTGAAACATGATTTTGGGAGAAGCTATGAGGATTCAGTCGTGGAAAATTCGGCATGCCGTGATAGGACGCATAAGGAGAGGCGTTGAGTGCGTAGTGGTTCTGGCCACGAATAGGCTCTTGACTCCGCAATCGCTGACGGACAAATTGTAGCTTCGATTCCAGTTGATGTTCCTCCTCGAGGAGGGTATCATCCTTGAAAGGCACTGGCGTTTTGTAGAAGTGATCCTGCGGTGGCGGGGGTGGGATGGTGGTTGTTCCTGGGGGCTCATTGACCCTTTGAAAACCTGCTGCTGCATGCTCTCTGCGTCGCATCTCAGAAATGCTAACGGGATATACTGGATGCTTCTTCTTCTTTGATCGCACATTCGTTTGCCATCTACTAACCCTCTCGTCCACATCGTCATCGTTTCCTGCTTGTACAACACCTGGCTTACCCATAGCGAGTAGCCGATTGCTTCCAATTCTGATTGAACACTAGTGTGACTAGAGCTCGTCGAATTGACCCAGATCTTTCGCAACGCGGTCACCAGTTCAGTGCTTGACCACGTGTAGTGTCTCGCGTAGAGGTTCACACTAGTCGGGAGAGCAAGAGCTTCGAGAAGTGAGAAATCAGTAACCAACAGCATAAAGATGCAAACTTCCCACGACGATGTTTAGACTCATTTGGCGTGATGCCTATGTGCAAAAGATGGTAATTTTGTAGGTAGTCTGTTGAGTTTGTCCTCCCCGGTCAACTCACAAGGCAATGTGCCTTCCACGATGGATAGCTTCAATCGCCGATCGGACACTTTTTGTGATCGGGCTTCTGTCAAAATCGGTCTACGCGATATGCCCAAGGCAGTCACGACCGTCGTGACGTGTCGTCTCAACATATGACCTTTTGCTGTCCATGACGACGTACTCGAGAAAACTATCTTGCTTTGGAATAAGGCGTAATTCTGCCTTGTAGACGTGCCCCACGTGTATCGTATACGCGAATGCAGCTAGGATGGTCTGCGGCGCAGTGTCGCCATTATCTCGAAACCTCTCCAATGGGCTTGAGCAGACACTGCGACATGCGAAGATCTGACAGATGGAACTGTGAGGGGCCAGGAACAATTCAACATGCGAGTTGCAAGTAATTGACTGCTTCAAGGCTCAAAACAGCTACAGGTTACTCGGCCCAAGCGTGAACACCTGGAGACTAGTGCAGTAGTAAATCATCTTGCGGGGTGCAGCTGCCTCAAACGTTGCATGGAACAGGCCGTTGGTGGATAAAACGTCTGAATGCTGAGGCACCGCCACCATGACACGCAACCAGCTACTAGGCATGCATTGCATTAGTGTACTGTACGCAGAAGGTCCTGACCTGCGCTGTGTCTTTAGCTCGTGTCGTCAGATGTTGCTCAACCTTCGCGATATCGTGTGCTAGAAGTTCGATCTATGCGAAGCCGCATGGGTTGGCGATTCTCGACATGCCACGCCACTCTACCGAACAGCAGCAGGCTGAGCTTTTGGATTTAGGAGAAAAGTCCCAGGTGTCGTTGCCTTTGTACTGCACTGCCTTGGGATAGTATGTTCGAGACTTCGCTTCCACCGAGTGCTACGGCCCGAGTCTTTTGTGATAACATGTTGCCAGGCCATGCCAAAGAAGCTGTAGCCCGCGCAATGATTTCTGTTTGTCACAAGAATCACACACGAATTTTGCTGCCTGCAAGTTGGTGCGCGATGCTGTCGAAGGAGTGCGTAACCGCCAAGATGATATGCACGACAAGGACTATTCACAAGTTTCCCGCTAACAACGGGATGATGAAGCAAGAAGGCGTGACAGGCTAAGGTCAATATCCCTCAGCCAACAGACGTTTCCCAAGAACAAGGCCTTTATGTTTTGGCGTGGATACCATGTCCGTTTCCAGCTGAATACAGTCTGTCGCGCTTTCCTCATACTGTAGCAGACCGCGTTCAGCGTTTCAGATCATCTCCTGACGTTCCTCTGAGCAGCGAACTTCTCATGCCACTTCCTCTTGCCCTTGCTGGATGTGGCCGGCGCAGGGGCAGGCTTACTGCTGCTTTCCTGGTCGCCCGCGCTCGGCGTCGCACCTGTACCTATCTCGGTGGCGAACGGCCGCCAACTGACAAGCTCCTTCTCTTGTTCGTCTTTGGTGATGTTGCATGCACTGGCTAGAACCTCAACAGAGCAATATTTGACCCAAGCGGCCGGCACGGCGTTCTCCCATTGCTCCTCGAATACGTCTTTGTCGAGCACACCGTGACCGTCGGGAGCAGTATGGACCTCTAGTATAGTGCTGCCTACCCACCTGGTCATCTCCATTCCGTCTAGTTCGTCCTTGGCTTGTATATCCGTTGCCTTCATGATCAGACCTAAGGAGACGAAATATCCGTCCTTCTCGAACATTCGTCTTGCGATCGCTTTGTGGACAACATCGCCTCGATCGGATGGGTCGTCGATGTCTGGGAAAGCGTCGAGTAGCATGTCAGGTTCGAGGTCGCCGGTGATGTTCGTGTCGGATATGGTCGCCGCCTCGTTAATTTTGTGCCATGTTTCGAGAAGCAGGTCAGCTGCTGGTATGTATGCCCTTGCACCGGGACCCGATATGATTGGCCCCGACTTCATGCCAAACGGATCGGAAGGCGAGAATTGGGAGAATGACCAAGGTAGCTCGAACACACATCTTCTGGCAAGGACCTGCTTGATTAGTGATGTTGGTGCTGGGATGTGGTTGTACAGGTCTTGCAGCGAGTACTGCGAGATAATTGTCTGGTCGGCGGCGCGGCTGATTGTCGGAACGAGACGGTTCAAATGCTCTGTGACAGTAGTTTCGTGGTTTGCGGCTGGTACGTGGTAGAGCTCGAGGATGTTGGTTGGTTTGGCGATCGCAGTGAGGCCGAGATCGGGTGTAAATACTTCATGGCCCTGCCCGTTCGACGTGGTGTGGTCGCCATTACCTTCATACTCAGTCTCATGCTGCTGCAGGTTCGAAGCTCTAGTGACATAGACACTGTTCGAGGTAGACACCTGTTTCACTAACCATGCTTTGTTGTCGGAGCAGAGGTGGAGATCGCCTTCTCTAGCGGTAGCACCATAGTCTGTGGACGGGGAGGACTTGAGATACAGACCCTCATCGCTGTTCGTTATAATGTCGAGCACTTCGTCGGGTACTTCGAGGAGCCTGATGTTCTGGAATGGCTGGCTGATGCCCAACGGTACGGGCGGGAAGTCTGATGACTGTGTAGACATCGCTGCCGGCTGCTTCAACGAGCAAGAGATCTCTACTCTCAATTGACCCCTGCTCTCTTTGGGTTGTGCTCTTATGTTAGATCATCTGGAGCTTGGCAAATGTTCAACTCCTGCTGAACTGGTGGACGAGCAGTTCCGGGCTCCTCTTCGAGACCATCATCGATCAGGGAGAAAACAGTCTCTTCTGTTGGCATGGCATTATAGCTTGATGGACATTCGAGTAAAGAGGATATGTAGAGACAGTAAGTCAGCACGTGAGAGTAGGATCGGATATATTGCATATTGAGGGCGTTTGTTATGACCAATCAACGCGTTTACTACGACCCGCCTTGGACGTGGAGGCACTCAGCTCGAAGTCGAAGCCGAGTATTGTTTGAAGCACTGCAATGTCCTCGAGATCCACGTCCCAAAGCAACAACGAACTACAGGAACTGGAAAGGGATCGCAAGCCGCTCATTGTCGGCTCAGACTTTCTTTTGAAAAGCATGACACGAGAAAGACTCAGCCGTCGCCAGCTCTGCCTTTATCCGACGCTGTTTGTACAAATCGCGTCCACGATATTACCTAGATAGCGACATATGCACGTATCCCTCGTGCTCATCAATATGAGATACCAAATATGCTGCTTTCGAGGACGAGGCCACCAAGATCAAATCGCATGTGCTTTTCCTTCGTACCCTTGCCAAACAACCCCAGACATACGCCATTCCCTTCGGTTGCATCTCTATATAGATTCGATGCGTCTATTTCGTTGGTGCTCTTCGCGCCTGATTTCCCATTTTCTTTGCTGATAAAAGTCCTCCTAGTTCTTTTCAGCATCTTTCTTCTTTCCCTTCTCCCGGGCTTTCTGCAGCTTTTCCTGCAAAGCTGCGTTCTCCGAGTCCTGCAGAGCCTGCTTGTCTTTGCTCCACTGGTCACTGATATCTTTAAACTCTTCCTTCACCTTTTTCATGCGTTCTTTTTCATCTAACTCCGCTTGTTCGCGTTGCTTCTTCTCCATCTCCATTTCGGCCATGTGTTTCCGGTCATCGAGGGACGGCTCGTACAGATGCCAGATGGTATAATGTGGCAGACCGACGACGGAGTATTTCATTCGTTTTGCCATCTTGCCAAAGCCTTCGGTCTCTGCATGTCGCTCGAAGGAGAAAGCTGGGAAGTGTACACCAGCTCGGAAGACTCGTGCTTTTGCAAGAATGGAGACACCACCAACACCGTCAAGCTCCATCTCAACATCGGGATCGCCGTAGGGATCTCTGAGATATGCCAGATGCGGGCGCCAGGTGGCGTACTCGGCGTAACCCTCGACAATGACGGCGTCCTCATCGAGGGTTTCAGCCAGTCCGAGGGCAGTCTCGGATTCCTGCCACGAGTTCAGATCATATGGCTGTTCGCCTCCGAGCCAATATGGCAGTGGTCGCCAAACATCTATTAGAGTCAGCAGGCGTTGCGTCTCGACGAAATTGGTACTCACTTGGTACTATGACATCCTTATCGTGAGCCATCAAGTCCTCAAGGACAGTAAAAGGACAAGTCTCGACATCTGCATCCCTCCAGTATACCCAACTGTGAGTGGGTCTCAAGGCAGCGGACAGCAGCCAATTCCTCGCTCTCGCCATCAGCTTTCTTCGGGGAGCCTGGGCAGCAAAGCCATGTCTGCTTTCCACATCCTGACCCACGGCCTGGCCAAAGTCCTTGTGTATGATGGATATTTCTCCGTAGGCCATGCCCTGCTCTGGATCGTTTTGCAGCGCTTCAAGATGTAATTGTAGGTTCTCTTCCGTGTCGTCTTTCGAGTCCGACACCAGGAATGCAAGGTCAATCAGACGGTGAGGGTAGGTGAGGTTTCTTAGGTGACCGAAAAACATGTCTAGGTGTTGAGATGCATCGCGCAGAGGTGTGCACAGCAAAACTCGCTCTTCTCGATCCCAGCCTCGTTTTGTGCCCTGTACATCGTCCAGATCATAATAGCGCACCGTCTCGATGTCATCTAATTCGCTCGAATAGGCGTGATCGCTGGACCAGCGTAACGAATCTGGGGGAGTGAACCACCATAACAGCAGACATATGGTGGCTAGGGCCAGAGCTAGATTCCTGAATAATCTCCGTCTGTTGGATTGAGGGTGTCTGTTGCCCTTCCACTTGTGGTCAAAGATATCCTTGTCATCGTCTATTATGTCCTCGGAATTGGCGATCCAAGGGGTGTACCGGCTCTCGGGGTCATATCGGTCATCATCTTTCCGCCTACTGGCCGCATAGCCATTTGTAAAGGCTCCGTGCCTGTTCATCCTCCACTCTCATCACCTGCTGCTCGAGGAAGAGGTGGCCAAACCCGGCTGTCGCTCCTTGCCAGAGTTCCAGTGTTGATGACAGATTTCTCCTTGACGTGAGGTGATACAGGACCATCCGGCGGAGAGTCGAGATGCTCCAATGTGAAGTTTCAGGTCGAGGTCTAGCACAATGCGGATGAGCTCTTGAGATGTAAACGAGGGAAATAGAGTTGGACTCGTGCAGAGCGATGGTGTTCAGCTGTTGAAACTTCCTTTCCGTGCTTATCCTGAGCCCGAAACGATTGCGCATGCAACTCCTAATGGAACACCAGGAAGGGCTGAAAGGTCGTTCTCCAATGAGAAGCGTGAAGGCTGCGGCATGTGGCTCATCAGGCCTGGAACACGCAAGGATGCTGCGTCTTGGGCACCACTTTAGGCATGGCGTCCTCTAGTCACCGGCGGAATAATTACTGTAGAGGTTCACCGGCACCGGCATTATTGAGAATGTCCTTGCCCTACGAGGTACCTATTCGTTGGCTTGAGTCTTTCACCAGTCACGCATGTAGAAAGCAGGCTGGAGATGGAACTCAGTCTGTTTGTCTGAAGGAGGTGCTTGCTCTGGTCAAGCTTTGTCCGACTGATCCCCGCATGCACCTTCTACAGTAACCTTATGCACGCTGTTCTTCTGCTTGTGAATTATTGTCATATTGACCTTACAAACATCCTCATCTTTACCCAGCTAAGGTCGCGTGTAGCTCACCTGCTGCTCACAACACGGTGAACAAGTGCGTTCGGAAGGCATCATAAGCCACATCCCCGATTACAAAAGTACTGCACAGCTCCGCGCTTTACGTCGGTAATCGATCGGTCGTCTTCAGGTCTGAATACACCAAAGTTATACAAACCAAAGCAGCAACCATGCCTGACGTACGAGGGAATATCAACATCACCGAGACCACAAGACTAACAGCGCTCCCAGGTCAAGAGAACGATCAAGATCATAACGGAGCAGAAGGTGATGTGCGTAGAATATCTGCCCGTCCCCTACATAATCGGAAGCTGAGAAACTCCTAGACCAGGCGCAGACAGTGGTGTCGCCGGCTTCCCACTTCGACACTGGACTATGAAAATTGTCCTCCTCCACGCAGAGACCAAACAAGAGATAGACGCGACATGCTTCTCACAGGCGACATACCACCTCCACGAGTCTTTTGGCGATAGAGCCAAGCAGGGTGAGTCCTCTCTCTCGACTACCTGACATGCGCCAGGCTGTTCTTCTAACATTAGGCGTCATACAGTTCTCAAGAATCCCCCCTTCAGAGTAGCAGAGGATGGCTGGGGCGAATTCGAGCTCAAAATCGACCTCCAGGATGTCCAGGGCAAGACCCACGAATTCCTTCACGACCTCAATTTCCAGAACCCGCGCTACGAGGTCAAGCACGTCATAACCTTCAAGTCGCCCAAACCCCTTCTCCTCGCCGCTCTGCGAGACTCCGGTCCCGTGCCCGGCGAGACGAACGGCGCAGTCGACAAGAAAAGAGCGAGTGACATAGGTGTCGCTGGAGAGAAGCCGAAGAAAAAGAAGGGTGGAGAGAGCAGTAAGGCTTTTGATATGGACAAGTTAGCCGAGGGACTGCAGAAGTTGAATGAGGATGATCTGTTGCAGGTTGTGCAGATGGTACACGACCACAAGAGTGACGAGAGTTGGATGAGAAACGACATCGAGCGTGAGTTGCAACAACACCGGATAACGACAAACTAATGCGTGCGCAGAAGGAGAATTCCACGTCGACCTCTACACCCTGCCCGACAGCCTCATCAAAATGCTCTGGGACTTCACCACGGAGAAAGTGCAGGTGTCGGGTGCTGCTTAGCCAGTAGCACCAGCTATCCCTCCTGCCAACCTCATCAAACAAATGAGCCTCTTGGACGGAGTCGCAACGGGAGATATGCATTTAGCACTTTGGCGCAGGCATAGTAGTGAAGGCGTAACAAGGTGGCATCCAGGGCGCTGCAATGAGATTTGAAAAGTTTGTGTGGTACGGCATGACGAGAGAAATGATACCCATGATTATAGAGCGGTTTCAGTATTGGCTCGGTCGGGTATGTATCATCAAAATCCATCAATTGCATCAGGGAACTACCTACTATTTACTTCCCTACCCTTTTCAGTAAGGTCCTTTTCGTCTGGTACAACAGCCGTGATCAAGCTTGGACATCACGCTCACGCTCACGCTCACGCTCACGCTCACATCGTGGGTGATGCGACGAGCGACCATTCGGCCAACCGGTGCTGGTACGCTGACGTGATAGACTGATAGATGTGTATGATATGGCGTAGGTAGAGGTAGATGTGCGGCACAATGTCCGTTCCGTTCGCATACTAGTAGCGTAGATGTAGGGCGCGAGTCGAACATCCACATCCGCCCGTCGCATGTAAAAGAACTCGCTTGTCGGTCTGGAGCGTGGCTGTCGATGTCGGTGTCTCCGCGCGTCACTACAGTACACTTCGAGCTGTGTGATAAGTTGCGCTGGTGAGGCGGAGATATGGCATGCATGAGTGCTATGGTGTGGTGAGATTCACTTCGCTTCACGCCCACTCACTGTAGGGTGTGCGTGTAGATTGAACATGCACGTGTGGCAGGCGCGGGCCAATGAGATTAGTTGGCCAGTCGCGCCGGCCCTTCTCGCGAGGATGCTGCGATCTGCTTTGTGGTAAAGCAGTTCCCAGCCCTGAGCTTCGTGTGGTTCGGATGCGGAGGCCAGGTCGATGGTTTCTGGCTCGTCTCGCCTCGCCTTGCCTTGCTATCTGGCTTCGAATCGGCGGCGTGAGCTGTTCTGTTTCAGTCCGTCCATGGTATGATCTCAGTGCGTGAGCCTTGTCTCCCCTGATCTCATCGTCCGGTCAATTAGCTCATCTATTAAACACCCCCTGCCCCCTTAACACCCCCTCCAACCCCTCCCTCTCCGCCCCACTGATGGTAGCAAACACATCCCCACCCCTATACGCCAAAATCGCCGGGATGTCCACCGTCTCCATCTCCGCGATCTGATGATGCAGCTTCACGAATTTGACATGCGACCATCTATACGCCATGGTCTTAAGTTCGTCTTCGACCTCACGGCTGGCTGGGCTGGTGGGGTCGAAGAGGAGGACTACGACGTTTGTGTCTTTGGGAGCGTTTTCGATCGCGTCTAGGTAGCCGTTTGCGTTGACGTGGTCGAGGGTGCCATAGGTGCGTTTGCTACCCGGGGAACGTGTCCGGCCATCGTTCCCTGGGGGATAGGAGTATTGGTCTTGGAGTTCAGCGAGGCGTTGTTGGCGCCATTGGCGCATGAATTCATCGTTGTCGTCGTCGAGGTCGATGTCTGAGGAGGATGAGTTGCCGTCTCCATTTCTGATTGTGGTTGGCTTCTCAGGGGAATATCGCCCTCTGCTCCGGGATCTTGGGGAGAATGATAATGTGTCTGATATGCTGTGGAGGGTTCTTCTGAATGTGCTTCTTCTTGCTCTGTGGTAGTTCTGTGCGTCTGCTATCACACCCTTAGGACCTGTGTTTGCGAAGTGGGCTGTGGATGGGACGGTATAGGATGCCTTGGTGGAGGTCATAGAGGCCATGTTTGCGGCTGTCTCTTCGTCGTCTGTGTCTTGATCTTCTTCGTCGTCTTTTCTGCTGGATCTTATGACTCTCCGTGAAAATTTCTCGTCGTCTGATTCGGAGAGGGAGTTGCGCCTGTCTTCAGGGTGGGAGGTTGGGCCTTCCTTGTTATTGAAGAGCCGGTCGGCTTCTTCCTGAGCAGGATTCGACATGATGTCAAGTTATGCTAGCCCTAGAGAAGTATCCGTGTTTCAAGACGCATGGAAACAGTAGTGTAGGGCGGCAGGCCGTCTTGATTTGCGGATGGTTGCCTGAGCCGTGAACTTAGTCGAATACGTGTTCCTTCCCTCAATGCAGTCGTGTGCGCGGCAGATTGTAAGTTAAACCACTACTACTAACTTGAGATCAAGGATCAGCAATACGTCTGACGCTGACATTGAGTATGGGGCTTGATCAACAGGGCCACGGCGTCGGGGAGATCCATAGAAGCACGATTGAAGCAGTTAGGACCGGTCGTCTTGTGGCAGCGTTGAAGCATGGGCGGTGCGGGTATGTGAAACAGTGGTCCGCGTGGTTTGGAGCGGCTTCTGCCGAAATTGTTTCAGGAATTTCCAGGCCTTCTACAGTAGATTGCCCCAAAGTCAAATGATCTACGGGATCAACCCAGCGCCGGTGGTTTCAGGCTGGCGGAGGTGACACAGCAACGCTCGTTGATCGCCTTGCAAGTCCGGCAGGAATGTTTTCAAGCTGAATTTGATACTGAAATGAAGCCGCGATCTGCCGGATCTGTCTCAGATCAGGTCAGAGAGAGATCATGGAGATACGCTAGGCCAAATTCGATGATCGACGGCCCGCTAGCACTCCGTCCCGTCAAGCCCGTGACCCCCGGTCCGCTCCCCTTGCGCACTATACCTTCGATGCCGAGTGCAGAATGTCCTCAACAACTGCCGTTGAACAACCAGTCGTGCCTGTCCATGCGCAAAGTGCATACTTCCCAGCTGATACCCCGACTTATAGAGCTAGATCCTTGACAACTTCATGCTTTGTTGAGGCATTCCAGAAGTCAAAGCCTGGCGCTAATCATGGCTTAAGCTTATCACAAGCGAATCCGGCTGCTGTTGTGGAAGTCTTCCCCGATTTCGACATCCTTGATCTGCTGTTGTTCTGGTGCACTGGGCTCCAGAAGCGCTTCCAGGCGTGGCAACTCCTCATCCGCCGAGCGCACGAGTGCCAACGAGCCAGATCCTGCGCTGGCAGAGGGAGACACTCGTGCTCATGAGCATGAATCCGGTCAACCTTAAGCGGTCACAAGCCACCGAATGTCTTCCTCGGACAACAACCCTACTTGCAAAAGCCATGTTTCTGTTTCTGCCCGTCAGTCTCCTTCCTCCTCTACTTCAGCGTCCAAGCAGGAGACCTTGCAAGCAAGGATAGCTTGACGACATCTCGGGAGCATTTCCACCTGTGGCGGTTTCAGCGTACTTGTGTTGGTTGTGTCTGGTGTCACAACAAACACGGTTGGAGGCATGCTCGTCTTCATGGCCTTGTTAGAATGACTTGTGACTTGAGCAGGCCGATTGAGGCGCTTGGGTGAGACTCCTGTCATAGACTCTCTGTCATCTTTTGGTGATCAGGAAGGCCACCCTGACGCGTGCTGATGACTGATTGATTATAAATGACCACTGAGGCTGTGTGCTTCATGCCCAGTGTCTAAAAGCAGGAAGCGAAATTGCCATGACTTATCCTCCTGGACAACGGGTGAGCACTACTTTCCCGAGCGAGCCTCCTGTAACCTGTGTACATGCAGTTGCGAGCTCTTGCTGATAACAGGTCAAGCCTCCAACGTATTGGGAGTTATCTTGGGGCACAACCCCCAGCCCCTGGTGAAGCGCAGCGCTCCGCCCCGCCTCCGGTCAAGGCGCACACACGTGTCTAGCAGCAAGGCCATGAACTGATCAAGCTCGTCCGCAAGATGGTGACATTGGATCCGCCCGCTCCGAAGTGCGAACGGTTACATCTGCGTACTGCATCTGCATCACCGCCCTCGGTCGTCTCCCGGTGCAGTCTCTTTACCACTGTGCACGTCGGAGGTAAGTGAGGTGCATACCAGACAGAAGCAAGATTTTGGAACCCTAGGCCATGTTGAGGCGACCAAAGGTTCAATACCAGAAGTCCGAATAGCCCAAAGTCAGCCAACATGGTGTATCAGGCATTCTACTGCGCGTTGACAGGTACTAAAGTGCACCACTCACGTTGTCCCAATGGATTTGTCTGTTCGCTCAAACTATGAAGATGGAGGGAACTTTTGCATGGACCTCTTTTTTAAACTAATCGGGTGAAGCAAAGCAATAGCTCGAAAAACAACATCGACGTAAGCTGTATATATAAGCCGGCCGATGCACATGAACATCGCGCGTGCTATCACGACCTTCGTCCTCCATTCCTTACTGCTCGCGAACAGCGTCAGCAAGCCTTCGATCCCCAGCACAACACCGAACATCATGTGCCGAGCTCGAAGTGTCCGAGGAATCGCAAGACCAGCTCCAGTCAACCTCACGCACGGCTGAACGCCATTACCAAGCAAGCAATACAATGTCCCGCCTCTGGATCCTCACGCGCTCCCTCACTGATCAGAACAATTGTCTCCCTCACTTCCTCATCCCGCAATTCCTCTATCCCAGGACCATGGCGGCACTTCGCAAATAGCCCACCTCCGCCAAAGCCACTAACCCGCTCCACCCCTCCATACATCCCCCCAGTCACTCTGTCACACGGCCGTACCGGACAACAGCACATCTTTCTACACCGCACCGCTCCAGCAAATCCCAACAAACAAAACAGACAGAAAACGGATACACTTCCCTCTCAGCCGCGCATGGATGTCCCACCAAGTCAAGTCACAGCCCCGCGGACTCAGACGGGCACGTCAACGCCACCGCCGCCGCCGCCGCGCACCACCAACGTACGACGATCCTTTTCGCCGCAGCAGCACTAGTCACTCGTACTACGCACGGCACGACACGGTACCAGCACCAATTTCTCGAACGAAACAGGTGAAAGCCCAGCTCCAGCTTAACAAAGGCACGAAGAACCTAAGTTGGCTTGGGTCAGGCTTCTGGTCGATGGATACCGACGTCGATCATGGAGAGCTGGGGTCGAGGTTGGTTAGCGCCGAGGACAGCGCCGGAAGGGTAGCCTGGGAGGATGCGTGGGACGATGGTAGTGGGAAACGGGATGCTTGTGGCTGTGCTGTATTTGGCTAGTCTACGTCTGAGTCCGAGACTGCAAGACAGTATTTCGTGTACGGGCTCAGTGAATGTGAGGAAGATGCGGAGGGGTGGATTGGTGCCCCACCGGCAAGTGAGAAGGCCTTGTATGGGGCAATGATCGGCTATTATCCTGGGCCGGACCATGCTATGGCTGTTCGTTATAGTCTCTGATAGTCACTTGAAAACGAAAGGTGGCCTACCATCGTAGTAAATGTACTTGAACGAAGCCACTCCGGTAGAACGTCTTCAGGCACGACGGGCGGCTGTTGATGATGACATCCTGACTCCATTGATTGGAGTCGTGGGTTGTGAACAAGTGTTCTATGTAGTCTGATGGTCCTACTGCTGACGTGGGAGTTGTGCAAAGGCTTTATTGCCTCCGGAGTACTAAGCCCTATCTTAGATGTAGGAATGGGTTTAGTATTGGCCAGTAGGACTCATGTAGCACGCCGGAGCTAGAGATGTGGTGAAGTACGGTCTTTCTCAGGGGTTAAACTTAAAGCACAGTTGATGGAGGACTTAGTACCCTCGTGATGAGCTCTTAGATTGGTCTCCACAGATGCTACAAAATCAAAGCACAGTGTATCTATTCTGGCTCAACTGCAACTTGTGGTAGGTGCAGCTGATTAGATCATAAATGTGAGGTTAAGCGTCCTGTCTTGCAGCCTGGTCGACCGCGTGGCAAGAACCAGTCGGAACGCACCTCCCCAACAAGTTCACAAGCTGCAGACAATACATCGCAACGAGTTGAGTTGCACTATCTTCCACGCTACGCCGAGATATTCTCACCTTTACCATCGTTGAAAGGTCTCACAGAACACGAAATCTTTTTACTCGAGTTCACCTTGTATCCGAGCCAGATTGCAACCCTGGTTCATAGTCAGAGTTTTGTGGATTTAGCACGCGTAAGTCTTGCGAGCCGGCTTTTCTTCGCCACAGAAAGGGTCAAGGATGGTTTCCTGGCTTTAGCAACGGCACTCTCCAGCCAAAGAAACATTCACTTTGGGAAAACAGAGTCTTTTGCGCTCAAGTATATCCACCATGGGTCTCGAGCACTTCAAGTACTCGGAAGCTTGCAAGAGTCGTCAATCGAGGATGCGCGTACTGCCCTTGTTCTGGCACTGACACTGATAACATACAATGATCTGGTCGTCAGCTCACCCACGCTGCCGATCTCTCGCTCAGCTATGTTATTGGCTGCACCATGGATGGATCAACCGATAGGAAGAACGATCGAAGACACAGATCCCAATATTATCTGTGTAATGTTCAGTGAGATGTTCGAATGTCTCGTTTTTGGTCGGACCCCTGTCGCCTACTTTGCGCCACCAGCAGGAAACACAATTGTGGACAGATATTATGGAATATGCCATGAACTACTACCGTTTCTTTACCGCGTCTGCCATCTGTACAAGTGCGTGCGGAGGGGAAGTATGTCTAATTCCGAAATCGCTTTCAAATCCAGCACTCCAGCCGCAGGTCTCAAGAGATGGACACCCGAAGCAGCAATGATGACGCGAAAAGGTCTTGTCCCCGACGTGAAGGAAGAACGCCACTTCTTACTGCAGGCACGATCATTCAAACTAGCTATTCAGCTCTTGCTGCTTCAGATTCAGCTTTCCCAGCTCACTGATATGCTAGCAAGCTTGAAGGCACTTGAACTGGAAGCAGAAATCAATAAAACGAGACAAATAGGCACTGGCAAGCCCAAGTATCTCTTATTCCCGTACTTTGTCTTGTGCATTCAGCTTTACAAAACAGATCAGGAGCTGCCAATGACAGTCCTAGAGACTATGTACGACATCAGCAACGGCATGGCACCGAAATCCTGCCAAAGCATGTTCGCCTGTCTAAATGACGTCCACCAGAATCAACGAAGATGTTTACACCTTACCTGGTTCCAGTGTGTTGACACAACTTTGCCGCGAGCAATGGGGCCAGCGAGGATCGCAAGCGCAGCGCTTTGTTTGAGGCGCATCAAGCACATGAGACCCATCAACTACGCTTCATAGACCAGTTGACCATCCATCCAGGTCTGGACTACCTTCGCCGTCAACAGCGACTGTGCATCTGGTTCCGACGACAAACCATCTATCACGATGAAGTCAGCACTCTTGCCGATCTCTAGGCTGCCGGTCGTGCCCTCAGCAAAGCATGAATAAGCTGAGCCCCACGTTGCGGCACTCCAAGCACTGTATAGCTCCATTCCACTCCGCTGATTGACTTTGCGGTGGCCGTGTAAATCACGAGCTGACAACCGGGTGTGAGCGACGTACAGGTTTGGTAATGGAAGATGCGGCGCAGTTGGGGAATCTGTGCCAATTGCTAATTGCGCGCCATGGTCGTGGAAGTCCTGATGCGCGAATGCCCAATCGCATCTTTCTGGCCCTATCAGCTCAGGCCAGGCTCCGAGGATCGAAGGATCAGAATGCACAGGCTGTATCGATGCTGTGATGCCAAGCTTGCCCAGTCTCTTCGCATCATTTGGGTGTGTAAGTTCGAGATGTTCGATCCTATGTCGACGCCCAACGCTAGCTAGGCCCTCCAAAACATTGATTGCGCTGTTTATTGCCGCATCTCCGATGGCGTGGAGCGCCACTTGCAAGTGAGCAACGTCAGCTTTGCTGGCGACTTTTTGAAGTGCAGCAGGTGTCCAGATCATGTCACCAGTGCCATGTGGCGGCACAAGGTATGGTGTGGACAGTGCAGCTGTACAAGAATCAACCACCCCGTCGCAAATCACCTTGATACCTGCGATTCGCAAATCTGGGGAGCTATCGATGTTGTACCTTTCATGCAGGTCGATTGCATCCTGGACTTGTACAAGGTTGGCTGCATCGTTACCGGTCGGGATGATGATCCAGTGAGCCGCAACACGGAGCCGGAGCTGTCCATTACGTTGCAGATGCTCGAGCAGTTCCCACGATCCTTTGTCCATCGCCATCTCGATAACGCCTGTATACCCCGAAGCATGATACGCTTGCACTGCGGCACGCATGGCATTCAGCTTGTCCTCTCTGGACATACAATCGATCAGATGTGGCCAGACAAGCGTTATGACGGCGCCTTCGCTGATAAGACCAGTGGCATCGCCGTTCTCGTCCCTTTGAATGGTCCCGCCAGCAGGGTCAGGCGTTGCCCTGGTAATGCCCATATCAGCTAGAGCTGCGCTATTACACCACTCCGAATGCAAGTCGTCTGCGTCGATGAAGATCGGCCGTGGATCGATGTCATCGATCATCGTGGTAAGAGCTTGACGGTTCGTTGATAACTGTCTCCAGCCACGACACAATATTCGTTTGGCATCTGGGCGGTCTTTGGCAGCTTGCGCAATAGTGCTTCGAATGTCTTCTAGGTTCTTGCAATGATCGAGACCGACCTTCACTAGGGACGCGCCAAATTGCAGGAAGTGCATATGGCCGTCGATGAAGGAAGGGAAGACAGATCGACCGCCGAGGTCAACTACGGTCGCTCGACTCAATTCACTGCCAATGCGCAGGTGCGCTCCTGATTCATTACCGAGATACTCGATCTTTGCTCCTTCGATGACCATGCAGCTGCAGGCATCGAAATTGAAGACATGCCTACCATGGTAGATCCGTCCGTTCCTGAAAATGGTTTTCATGGTGGAAGTGCTTGACCTCGCTACAGAAGAAGATTACAATGAGCCTACCACTCAACAATGATGTGAACTGCTTGACGGACAAGATAGACGTGTGCAGCGCTTGTGCAGACGGTCATCTCCCTTACAAGGGAATGTCATTACGGCCCGCAACTTAGAACGCAGCATGACACGCCAGCGGACCTAGTCGTGCTCCACATGCTGGTGGAGAAACAGAAACCCTCCGTCGTGTAAACCTTCTCTTGCTACAACACCCTCACGCTTCGAACCAATCACGATACGGCTCGCCTCTGCCACGGCACAGTCTTCAGCTCGACAAGGCAAGCTCTGGTCAACCTTCGAACAGTATTGCGATGGATGCGGCCATGGCGCAAGTCACTTTGACCCCCTTACGCAACCTTCTTATGTCGAATGATAAGGTATCCGAGCAATACAGTGCGGCGCCGTGCAAGTCATGCAATCGTAGCCATGCTTTGTAGCTGTCCCCAACAGACATCCTCAGCTGCGGCCTCTTAAAGCTAGACAATACACGGTCTTCAGTGGTCCCCCTCAATCTCTTCAACAAACAACAAACTCGTCATGGACTACGAGCCGACACAAGTCACTGCTGATGAAGAACATCTGCCTCCTGGAACGCAGCGAATCGAGACCAGCGCCGGCACGAAGATTGTTCTGTCCCCAGTACCTACCTCTGACCCGGAATCAACCATTGGTAAGCCAGTCGTCTTCCCTTGCGTTCTAGATTCAACGAAGCACAGAACTGGCCAAGATGGAGAAAAGTCTTGCACATGACCCTGCTATGTGTCTACACGATGATCACGTTCGCAGTGTAAGTGAGAGCCATTTCAGGGGCTTGACACGCTAACGCGCTCTCAGTCTCACTGTAGCTACGCCTCTTTGGGTCCCCGTCAACGCTGAAACCGGAGTCTCCCTGAGGAATCTCAACTACGCCTATGCGACAAGCTCCGGGACACTGGCTGTGGGCTGCATCTTCTTTGTTCCATTGGGTATGAAGTTCGGCAGGCGCCCGATCTACATCGTAACATCGATTTTGATGACGGCCTCGGCAATCTGGCAACGAAAAGCAGATACAACTGGCGACTTTATTGGGTCCAATGTTATCTCGGGGCTCGCCGGTGCTGTGAATGAGGCTCTTTTCCAGGTAATAGTCACAGATTTGTTCTTCGTCCACCAGAGAGCCTCTGCAAATGGCTTGTACCTGGCAGTAGTCTGCTTTGGTAACTACATGGGACCAATCGCTGCGGGATACGTCGCGTTGTCGCAAGGATGGCGATGGGCATTCTACTATCTGACAATCTTCATGGGTACGACCACTATCGCCTTGATCTTCGCGCTGGAAGAGTCGAAGTATCCTTCTCCAGCTGTCAGTCGCGAGTCCACTCCAGCTACAAACCATCCTACGCGAGACTCCTCGAGCAAAACAAAGGCCGATAAGGACTTAACAGAGTCTACAAACCCAGCGTCGTCCGACCTCTCGATGCAAGCGACACAATGTTCCTAAACTGGACTTCACAATACCTATCAACAGTTACAGAAAGCGTCATGCTTTCTATACACAAGATCATGGCGCTAGCGGGACCGACGTCAGCCTGTTCAGACACATCTACCAGCCTTTTGAGGTCCTTATACAGTTTCCTGCAGTCGCATTCGCCGCACTGCAGTATGGTTGGCTTGTTTCCATGCTATCGGTTCTTGCTGTCACGCAAGCAGTAATCTATCCTGTATCACCCTACAACTTTTCTCCCTCCGCTGTCGGGCTTATGAGCCTTCCTCCCGCAATAGGTGCCCTCATCGGCTCATTGCTCGGCGGTCCGCTTATCGACTACCTCACCGTCCAAATTGCTAAGAAGCGGAGAGGAATTCACGAGCCAGAGGTCAGTCTCTGGTGCTTCATCATTCCTGGTTGCGGCATGTGATTGGAGTTTCTATGTATGGGCTTACCATAGCGCAAGTAAGTTGTGTTCCCTTTTGATGTCTTGATCATGAAAAGACCATTACATAGGGAATGCCTTGGATCATCAATGCCATTGGCGCCGGATTTGTCGGTTTCGCGCTTGGTGGCTGCGGGGATATTGCTTTGACCTACGTGCAAGATTCATATCAATTCGTAAGTGAGCACGTGGAAAGCCGGCACACATGTTTGCTAACCTGTGATGCTGACAGATCTTCGGTGATGCTCTGTTGGGTGTGGTCTTCGTACGCAATGCAATCAGCACAGGCATGATATTTGCAGTGCCACCGTGGATGACAAATATGGGTATTACGACATGTTTGTCGTGTGTGCAGTACTCGCCGCCGTTATTGCTTGGACACATCTGCCTCTATTGGTTTGGGGACGCCGATGGCGGATTGCGCTGGCGCCTGAGTATCAGAAATATGCTCAACGGCAATACTGAGGACTTCAGAATCAGAAGTGGCTAGTGATTTTAGAAATTGCTTTGACTAGGAGGATTTACATCGCGTGAACACTACTCAGCGAAGTACATTCGACGTATGAATCAGCTTCAGATACCCATCAGGCCGTCCATGCTCGTGACCTCTCGCAAGTATCACAATCATAGTACTATCCCTTGCAATCTGCCCAACCACAGCGTTTCTCTCATCTTGCACTGGAGGCACAGCCGTCGAGTGCCGACAGGAAAATCGCGCAACATTTTGCTGCTGAACAGACTCGGTCCGGATGTCGGAGTCTTCCACAGCTTTCCCATCGATGAAGATCTCTAAGCGAGGCTTGAAATTGTCTTTGCCAGTCTCTCTTACCGTCGCTTCAATTTCCACGGTCAAGGTGTCCCCACCAGAAGCACCAACGGCAACACACCGTGTCACATCTAACTCTGGCCTTGATCCGGCCACCTTCCGAGCCGCCGTAGGAATCATATCCGACATCAACGCGGGCGTCAACGGTGGTGCAAGCCTCTTCTTACTCGCCTGCTCATACGCATACGCAGCCTTCAGAATATCGACGTCCTCGTACGCTCGGCCAAGAATCGTCAGTCCAATAGGCATGTCCTGCGGTGACAAGATTCCCATAGGCACAGTAACGCCAGGGACACCCAGATGTCGTATTGCCCGGTTACCATGGCTGTACTTCACGCCGTTCTTCCATGCGTGCTCAGCGCTGTTCTCGTCGATATCTGCGTTGGCTCGGCCGACATCACCGACAGCTGGGAATGCGACGTAGTGGTATTCATGCGCTGCGAGCCAGTCTTCGAAGTAATATTTCCGCATTCCCTCTAGTGCTTTCACCGCGTTCTCAAGCTCGGGGACGTCGTAGATGGGACTTTTGCCGGGATGTTTTGTGCTTGAGTCTGGTCGGCCAGCTATGTAACTGGAAAGCTTGCGCCATTGGACCATGTTTGCGGGCTCTGTGAATTTGAGCTGCGGGTCTGTCCAGGGTAGTTGTGGGAAGAGCTCGGCTGGCGAAGCTGTGGCGAGGGAGTGGGGAGAAGAGCATGACGTGAGGAAGTCTTCCCAGCCATGCGCGATCAGGGCGCCACGTTCGGTGGCGTTCCAGTTGTCTGGGAGGTGAGGCAGTGTGGTTGTTGCGTGGGATGCGTGTTGGAGTTGCTCGTAGGCTTGCACTGCTGGGAAGTCATCGACTATCTCGATGGTTGCTCCGGCCGCTTCTAGATCGGCTTTGGCTTGTTGCCATACTGGCTCGATGGACTTTGAGACGAAGGGGTCGTTGGAGGGAGTGATATACATCCGTGGTACCGCGATGCGTTTCCCCTTGAGGTGGTCACGGTCTCGGATTGCGGTGAAGGATTTTTGTAGCTTGGAGAAGGGGTCCGGGACAGGAACAAATGGTTGGTCTCGCCAGAAGTCACCAGTAGTCGTTTTGTCCTTCGTCGTGATAGCGTCCAGTAGGACCAGGACATCGTCAAGAGTTCGGGTATGGGGTATGGCGACGTCACAAGTCGGATAAAGGGGCCAAGAACCTCTGACTGATATTAGACCTTTAGAAGGCGTGTAACAGACCAGAGCATTATTTGAGGCAGGTGACCTGCCAGATGACACTGTTTCCCCGCCTAAGCCAAAGGATGCAAATGACGCAGCTGTGGAAGCACCACTTCCGTTCGAAGAACCAGATCCGAAGGCAGCTGCTAAGTAGTCCTTGTTGTAAGGACTCTCGGCCCTACCATAGGCACCACGAAGCATTCCTCCGTATGCCATGGGACACATGTTCGTCTTTCCAATGAGGATCGCCCCGGCTTGTCTCAGCGTGGCAACAAGGAAGGCGTCTTCGTTGGCAACTAGGTCTTTGAAGGCTTCCGAGCCGCTTGCGACGGTCATGCCTTTGACTTTGTAGCTATCCTTCACAGTGAAGGGGATGCCGTCCAAGGAACCCAGAGTCTGACCTCTTACCCGGCGGTCATCTGCGGCGGCAGCTTCTTTGAACACATCCTGGTTGATCAAGGGAATGGAGTTGAGAGCTGTATCCCTGCAGTCGTACGTACTGATGCGAATCAGACATCTGGCGATGAGCTCGACGACGGTCAGCGAGTCTGATGACAGAGCGTCCGCGAGCTGTTCCACGCTCGCTTCCACTATACTTTCTGCTTGTGACATTGTTGGTCAAGTCGGACAACGCAATAAAGTATGGGTGGTGATTTGCCAGGTAAGCGCGCTTTTCACCCTCCCTGCTACAGGCTTTGGCGTGTCAGAATGCACACAAATCGATAATAAAATCAATGCGCTCAAATAAATACTAGTGTGCAATGTTGGGGAGACTCCCTATCATTGTAGAGATCCAAGATCCGAGGAAAGTAGCGATAGTAGTACAGTCAAGATACATAGCCATGGCTGATTATCATGTGTCAGGGCTGGGGCCAGGAGGTCACGGCTCGTTCTCCACGGCGGTAGAGTCCGATCTGCGGCCATAATTTTAGCTTGGCAGCAACAGCAACAGCAACAGCAACGCGCATCGCCGCAGAACGCTGGGAAGATTGGTCGTCAAGAAGAGCCTGCTACAATACTGTAAGCAATGAATTAGAAGACACAACAGGACTGGAACACAGCTTATCCAGGATACGCTAACAGCTGGGATATGTAAAGTGGGGGACCACTATCCTCATTTCGGATAGTCCAAGCGAGAGGATGACTTCTTTTCTCATTCTGCACCATCCGCCTGGTTTTCCACTCTTTTTCATCTCCGCCATGAGAACCATGCACCTTCCGTAGACACCATCCTGGCGTCACCCAGACTACGGCGTACTCCGCCGAACATATATATGAGCCGCTCCTTGTCCGGAAAAGCAGGGTGGCCGCTGAACTCGCCCAAGATCGTGCTTATAGCGGCTATCTTGACGTCCCCGTCGGACTCGCCTAACAGCGTGACACTCGTTGGCCACTGGAAACTCAAGAGCCAGCATCCAATCCAGGTTGAACTTTCGTCGCCTACTACTCATGATGGGTGATACCGACATGCTGGACAGCCAACAAGGGCTGTACTCAATGCCGTTCGAAGGCGATCGTCACTCTCATACACTGATGGTATTTCCAAGCCTTGCGTCAGTGTATTCAGAGGCCGATTTGCAGGCGTCGCAGGAAGAGGTTGTCAACATTGCAAATGCCATAGCAAGATTCGAGTCTGTGCACATGTACACACGAGAAGAGCTGATGGTCAAAGCCAGGTCGATGGCTGGCACCAATGTGCTCGTCAAAGCCGCCAGAGTCGATCAGCTTTGGGCACGCGATAGTGCTCCTACCTATGTATACGATAAGCAGGGCTCCCGAACTGCAATAAACTTCAATTTCAATTACTGGGGCAAGAAGCTTCCTCCGACAGGTGACGAAGGCCTGGCAGCACAGGTAGCAGAGCAGGAATCCCACCCAACCGCAAGATCACGACTTACTACGGAAGGAGGAGCCATAGAGCATGACGGTCAAGGCACTTTTCTGGCAACAGAGAGCAGCCTCATCAACGACAATCGGAATCCCGGAATGTCGAAAGCCGAGATCGAGCGTGAACTTAGAGCCATGCTCGGTGTGTCGAGCTTCATTTGGATACCTGGGGTCAAAGGTCACGACATCACAGATTACCACATCGACATCCTAGCACGATTTGTTCGGCCTGGCGTTGTGGTACTTAGCAAGCCAGCTTCCAGCGCTCCAGACTTTGTGGTCAATGCCTACGAAGAGGCGCAAAAGGTCCTCTCGAACAGCCGAGATGCTCGAGGCAGAGAATTGACAGTGTACACTTGCCAAGAGCCCGACACAAGCCTGCTAGGACCGCCAGATGAGAGCAACGAGGTCGTTGCATCGTACGTGAACTACCATCTGGTCAACGGAGCTGTCATATTACCCACGTACGGGCAACAGGAACCAGACAACCAGGCACTGGAGCTTTTCACGCGGTTGTTCCCGGAAAGGGAAGTGGTGCAGGTTTATCTTAATATGTTGCCGCGGTCTGGAGGCGGAATCCATTGTGCGACGCAACAAGTCATTGCACCACTTCGGACGCAGCAATACTGAACATATCTGCAGCAGTGGTCTGGGTGGGCTGTTGCTATGGAAGAATTTAGTGTGCCCCTGGCCTGAGTATAAGGTTCTGAGCTGCGTGTTGTATTGAGCTCGAAGCGGCCTCAAATGGCGATCTGAGTACAGCTCAAGTCGAAAGTTGTCCAGTCGACGATGCTTACGTCGAGTCCGGTCCCAGTTCTCAGGTTGCGCAGCCTGTCAGGTGATCAAGCTACTCGCACACGCTTTCTTGGACACGTGGTAGTCGTTTGAGCTATATTCTACAGTGTTACGGCGGTGCCCACCGTTCTGCACTTCCCTTCGCTGTTGCGAGCTTGAGTACATCTTGAACCTCCCAACACGCATTACGATCATGTTCAAGTATCACACCCGTTCTCATAATGGCATGTTTACGAGCTGCAACTCCGAATTGAGCAGTGGCCATTGACTGGGATATTTTCTCGCCGCGGGTCACTGACTCAGTATCTAAAAGCATGCGTCAACCACTTTTACCCTTTGCGACGCTACTAAGCAAGGAGCGCAAAGGCGTCGCTGCCAAACAACTAGGACGGCCAGGGCCAGCTCTTATACTGCCAGCCGAAGTCTGGCATCAAATACTGAAAGAACTATATACCATCACACTCAAGACTTTTCGCCTTGTATGCCGAAGTTGGAACAGTGTAGGCACCGTTGCTCTCTTTCAGACGGTGTATCTCGACAGCTATGAAGCATCCTGGGTAAGATTCGAGCACTTTACAGCATCGAAGTACGCGCAACTGGCCACAAAGATCGTCTGGACTCCGCTCGTTCTGTACAAGAGTTGCTGTGATGGAGAAAGTTGGCGTTCCCAGTATCCAAACCTCTTTCGGAGATTGAGCCACTCCAAGACTTGTGCTTCCATGCTATGTATCGTCAGACTTACGCTGACACGAGAGACCAAAATTTGTCACGTTTCCAGAGCATCGATCTCGGCAACTGTCACCAACTCACCATCACAGACGACTCGGACATTGAAACGCAATGTGTCGATGAGCAATTCTGAAAGCGCATACAAGGGACCAGATGCTCCCGAAGAGGTGCGCTACCTGGGGAAAGCATCCTCAGTGGTGGGTGAGAAGCCCACTCAAGGATAAGCAGGTTCTTGACTTGATTAGAGGTCTGATACACGATTCTCAAACAATAAGACGACTCGAAGTGTCGGTCTAGGAGAAACACCTTGGTTTTGTTATCAATCCAAGGCTGCATGCACAACTGAGGTATCCCGAACTCCTTTCTGGCATTAGAAGCTTCCACTTGCAAGTGAAATTTTGCAGAATATCTGAAATTGAGCCCGTTCCGGTTGATGCACGGTTCATCTTGAGTGAAGCTCTTGCCGCTCTAGGCAGCATTCTTAGCCTGCAGCATCTTGTCCTTGAAGCTGTTTACGCCGATGCCGGACCGTGTCTTGAAGATCTCAGAAAACGCTACAAACAGCGTCAAGGAGGACCATTGCCAATCGTCTATAACGGCATGAATGACTCGGGGGACGAACACTCGGACGGTGCAAAAACATCGAGCAGCAGTACTTCTGACATCCTCCCAGTCCGTCGGACACAACCTTGTCTATGCACATAGGAGGCAGTCCTAGTTTTCCACCTGGCAAGGATGGAGAAGCAGAAGAGTTCAACGTTGCGCAATATCAACGTCAACATCTATGCTTTGATCGCTTGGTTGTGCAATCAATCTCAGTTACCGCAGTCGTGCTTGACTTTGCGATTTGATGGAACTACAATTCTGTATGGTCCGAGCCTTCCGACCTTCTTACAAGCATCCATCCATACGAATGTGAGGCTGATTTGTGATCCCAAAAACACGGTTTGGTACAGTATGGATCTTGATATGATTGACCTAAACAGGTCGAACCCGAATTTATGGGATCGATGTCCAAACGAGTAAAGAGAGATCGATGTACCTACTCCATCAAGATGCGGTGTGGGCCATGTGACTCGGATATCTACGTGTGTACGATAGAACAAGCTGGGCAAATGCTGAACGAGAGCGACATTCGTGTTGGAACTCCTCTAGGTGCTACTGCTAGGTTCGTGCATCGACCGTGGACGGTCAAGCACCTCGTTTCAGGTATAGACAGATCCATGTCCAATGAGTTATTGATGTGCTGCTTGATCCGCGATCACGACCAGAGACATACCTTTGCGTGGCTCACTGAGGGAGAGTACAATTCACGTCGCGCCGGATGTCCGTCTAGCGAAGCTGTCGTCCAGCCGATCATGACCGCACGAGCATGGGTGGATCGTGGTTGGCAGCGCAGAGCGATTGGCGATTTGTTCATCGACTACGAAGCCGAAAACAGTGTCTCTGACGCTTATGAAGAGACTATCGTGGAGAAGCAGTATCAAGACGTGTTGCTGCTCTACGAGGACGAGCTTCTACGACGAAACGTCGTAGATATTAGAAGGCCAATTCCTGGTTTTGTCAGTATGACCAAGTGTCAACTCAATACCCGAAGCGAAAGCCCCGCAAGCGGAGGAGATGGCGGTGGTGCTGGATATGATCTAAGAATGCAAAGAAGCTCGAGAATTATACATACCCTGCAATGTGGTGGCAACGTGAAGAGCGCCAAGCATGCACGGATGATTCTGTCCACAAGAACCTGGTCGTATAGACACCCGCGCGGCCTTGACGTGCGGAGGCTGTAGACCGATGTCCAACCCGACAGCAAGCAGTTGTGACAAGCTGTTTCGGGATCCTGCCGATGTCCGCACCGAGTATCTGGCGCTTGAAGACATACTTATTGCCACAATGGAGAAGCTGGGGCAAGGGCTAAGGAGTACGGCAATCATGAGCTACACACAGTTGGATGGGCGCCAGCATAGGTGCTGTATCCTCGGAAGTACTCGTCGACCTAGGCTGAATGCACGCCTGCTTTTGATGAGATCGGATTGGGGCTGTTGATTACAGTAGCTCGAGGACCGGCGTGAGTGGAGCGGGTAGGTTGCAGAACGATTGGTGGCTGTAGAGGGGTGTGGTGTGCAGGGTATGGGTGCTTTGCGGTACAAACCGTGGCATGGGGACCGGGTTGAGGAAGATGACTGGCATACTAGTATTGGGGTTTGAGAGACTAGTGCTACAATTGGACCCTACTGAAAGCAAGCACATACGCTCTAAACGCTATCGAAGCGAGCCATGAATTGTGGTATCCTACTTACTCAGACCATTGTAGCCCGAGCTCATTTGTTCACCGTGTTCCTCTCATACTGTACACGTTACGGTGCTCAGCTACTTAATGATCACGTCCGCGTCCGCGTCCACGCCCTTTGCCCCTTCCTCGTCCACGATCGTTACCTCTAGCACGACCTCCACCGCCTCCCCGATTATTACTGTTGTTGTTATTGTTGTTGTTATGGTTGTTATCCTTATTCTTGTTGTTGTGCTTGCCCTTGTTCTTACCATTCTGTTTCTGCTTCTTGTCGCTGTTTTGATGATTATTGTTGTGACTGCCTTCGGCTTGCCAGGCATTGTCTCGCAGGTACTCATCGAGACTTCGTTTTTGGTCGCGCTGTTGCTTATGCTCGACGTAAGCGCGGATTTCAGGGCGTTGAGCAAAGGTGAAGCTTGGTCGAATGTCGACGTCCATATCGTTCGGAGATCGTTGGGGTTCGGCACCAGTCAAAGCATTATTTGTGAAAGGGTTGATGGCTTGGTGTGAGTATTCGAGGTGCATTGCTGTGCTATCATTGCTTGCTGCGTTAGTGAGATGACATACTAGGGCAAGTGTGTAGTGACGTGACTTACATTGGCTGGCCCTCGTTATCCAGATCTGTAATTGCAAAGTTCATCGCATGTGCTGTGGCAGGGCCTTCTCGACGGTGGTAGTATCGGTCCATGACAAGAGCATCGAGTGGGGTGGGACGAGTAGGCTCAAAGGGACTGTCTCTATTTGGGGCCAGCCTCCCTTGCATTCGCTTTCCGTCAATTCTCCAGTGCAGACCTTTGTATTCGTAGCCCAGTTCTAAGCTGAAGGGTATGCTATCGTTAGCTGCGGGATCTGCAGGTGTGAGCGTGATCTTGAACTTGAGGAGACCTTCCCCAATCGGCTGAGTGAAGATGTCAGTTACTACACGCCCTCGTGCATCACGTGCTTTTGCATTGTCGTCGAGCTCGTTCGCACTCTCGATTCCGATTGCACCAACAGTGGAGGTGTGGTAGTTCATGTCCCAGTCTGCGTCATCGGTCCTTCTGAAAACGAAGAGCTCCGGGAAAACATTCTGTTGGACCTTGATACCATGTCCGTCCCATTTTCTCTGCAATCGGTCCAGCTGCTCAAGGCCAGGGACGGGTTGAGCCAGTTCATCGTCCATGAACCACCAGTCATGCATGGCTTCCGATGGTGCACAAGCAAAAGCAACGGATTTCGATCGATTTGCGTCGATAACACGCTCGCCCGTTCCAGCGACAAGCTTGTAGTCTCTGCTGTAAGAAGTGTAAGCGATAGTCGCTGCATCAAGCCCGTTTTGCTGTTGTTGGATTGCATGGTTTTCTGCAGATCGACCTCGATTAGATGTCCAGTACTGCATGTAGAGCTTGTCGTTAGTGTATGGAATGTCAGGACGTGTCGTTTTGACGTGCGCTGAATCTCGGATCAAGATCAAGACTTCAGGGAAATTGACAATCTCGATCTGGGGTTTTGCAGTATTGCCGCACTTATGACATTTCTGTTTGGTATCGCCAGGCTTTACTGCCAGAGCTCGTTTTTCGAGACCGCGATCGATGCCTGCTGCAATCGTAGTTTGACTACTTCTGCCAGTGAGGTCCTGAACATCAATAGGGAGATACAATGACTGCTCCCATTGGTCAGGGTCGCTAGTCCAGGAGCAATTAAAGGCACATTTCCACTTCCGCACGGTGTGAACGGTGAAGAGCGACAAGAACGTTTGGTATTCACTAAAAGCAATTAGCTTGAGTGCCTCACAGGGAGGAAGTCTCATACCCAGGTATAGCCTCGAGCTGACGCTGCATTGCGGTTAGGAAGTACAGCAGGAACGACTCGGGATGATATTCTTCATCGTGGTCCATGGGTCCAACATCTTGGTTGGACGGGGATTGATGACCCCAAAAGGTGAAGAGGCACAAGTTCCAAAGGTTGACAGTGGCTGTCTTCAACCCAGCCATATCTTCTGCCGTTCTATGCGGAGCCCAGTAACACCGTACGAGTTCGAGCATACCGCAAGCTAGACAGTTGTTTCCGATAGTGCATCGTTGAGAACTCAGCAGGCGCATACGACGATGATGTGCTCGTAGAAAGTTGACAAAGATTGGTGTGTTTAGGAGAACTTGGAAAACAGCATTCCTGTAAGAATGACCTCTGACAGGCCCACTGTTGAGGCGCTCGGCATTGCCGGCGAAGTTGACTAGACCTATAGGTTCTTGATTGGGGTTCAGACGTGCGGTTCGATGGAGATGGCATGGCTAGACGTATTTAGTCAAAATCAGTTCAGGGTTAATGAGTACGTACTCGAGGTCGTTTTCCCGCGTTCGATACTTGAGGTTTCTGAGGCGCCGGCCCCTCAATACCTCGAACCAAGTGAGGCATTTCTTGGTCGTAGCGTAGCGATCAGGTTTCAATTAGTGTTCTCACAGCAGTCGTGAGCAAGAGGTGAGCAGACCAGGTAGGCAAAGCTTAAAGACTCGTGTCTCTCTAGTCATCTTTTGTGCCTTGAGCACGGACCTACCGAAAACGGCCATCTTCGCAAGGACAATGGAGTGATCTATTTTGAGAACCGTTCAAGGACAGGTGTATGGGTGATTGGCACGAAATCTAGAGGTGACGAGCAATGTTGGACGATAGCTCTGCTGAGGATATCAGAGCAAGTGAATAGGTGAGGCACGGAGAGCATGTCTGCGGCTGTAGTGATGGCGGGGACGAGGCCTCTTTGCCGTGACACAGTTTGTGTCCGCTCTGGTTAGAAGAGGGAACATTTGACTTTGCATGTTTGACGAGAGCGTTAGCAACGTGTCAGCATGTGTATACAAGGAGGAGCGAGCCTTCGAAAGACAGTGGTGGTTGTTGAGGAAAGCGTGTCGAGGACCCCTGGAGATCAATTAGTCCCAATCAAGCTAGCACGATGGTAGTGTAATTGCGGCAAGAAGTCGCGTCTCACGTCATTAACACGTCGAGGCAACGACGCGACTTCTTGAAGCCATCTGACACCGCAGATGCCCTTGTTCCAGCGTCGCTCGCTACAATACAATCACTGCCAACTAGTCTGCTAGATATGGTAGCCATGCCGGGACGTGTATCGACCTCGCAGAAACGAGCCCTTGCAGACAGCACCAACAATCATAATGTCCTGAAGTCACCACCATCAGCGAAGAAGAGAAAGCTTAACGGCGCTGGACCTAATGTGTCGTTCAACTCATCTCAAGGGGGTCCAAATGGCTTCAAGAACAAGATGGGCTCGAGTCAGCCCAAGAGCCATTTCGAAACAGAAGTGTTGGAGAAAATGACACAAGATATTTCAGGCTTAAAGGAGAACAATGCTGAGAAGGACCAACACTGGGATAGACCCAGTCTAGCTGACTTTGACGCCAAAAGGGACGTCTTGCGCTTTCAGTCTATCGACATTGAAGAGGGGACTCTGCATGGCGGCAAGGTCACCCTCAAAATGTTTGGTGTATCCGAGGTGAGCGTCCGCCTTCTAGTCCCATGCAAAACCTACTAACGAATTGTTACAGACCGGTCACTCAATACTTCTGCATGTGACTGACTTCCTCCATTACCTTTACGTCGCAGCGCCAGTGAATTTCCAAAGACCAGATGTCGACGGCTACAAAGCATATCTTGAGACACAGCTGGCACAACACGAACCCGCCATACACTCCGTGCAGATGGTGCTCCGAGAGAGCTTGTTCGGCTTTCAAGGCAATCAAAAAAGTCCCTACCTCAAGGTCACCGTTACGAACCCGAAATACATAAACAAGCTGCGTTCCACCATCGAGCATGGCAATGCCAACTACAAAGGTCTGTGGAAAGGCATAGAAGGTGGCATAATGACCTTTGACAACATCCAGTACGTCCTTCGCTTCATGATCGACACCAGTGTGACAGGCATGGGCTGGGTCGAAGTTCCCGCAGGCAAATATAATGTCATGCAGCAGTACGATCGCCAATCCAATTGCCAGATCGAGGCATACTGCCATTACAAAGATATGGTAGCACTGGGTCACGACGGCGAGTGGGCCAAGATGGCCCCCTTACGTATCTTGTCATTCGATATCGAGTGTGCTGGCCGAAAAGGTGTCTTTCCGGAACCCAACGTCGACCCTGTCATCCAAATCGCCAACGTTGTGACAAGATACGGAGAATCAAAACCATTCGTTCGGAACGTGTTTGTGCTTGATACATGCAGTCTGGTTGTCAACACGCAGATATACGAACATGATTCCGAAGAGAAGATGCTCATGGCGTGGCGCCACTTCCTAGAGAAAGTCGACCCAGATGTCATAATCGGTTACAACATCTCGAATTTCGATTTCCCCTACCTCCTCGATCGGGCAAAGCACCTCAAGCTGACAAAGTTCCCCTATTGGTCGAGGTTGAAAAGTATTCAGTCGAGTGCGACTTCCACCAACTTCTCAAGCAAACAGATGGGCAACAGAGACACCAAAGCCACAAACACGAATGGCAGGATACAAATGGATTTGTTGCAGCTCATCCAGAGAGACCATCAGTTGCGAAGTTACACCTTGAATTCCGTCTGTGCTCAATTTCTGGGAGAGCAGAAAGAAGATGTACATCATAGCATCATTACCGAATTACACAATGGTACATCGGATTCGAGACGACGACTTGCAGTGTACTGCTTGAAGGACGCCTATCTGCCACAACGGCTGATGGACAAGTTGATGTGTTTGGTCAACTACACCGAAATGGCTCGTGTCACAGGTGTGCCATTCAACTTCCTGCTCTCAAGGGGTCAGCAAGTCAAGTTCATCAGTCAGATGTTCCGGAAGACTCTAGAACAGCAACTGATAGTACCCAACTTGAAGAACGAAGGACCAGACGAGCAGTACGAAGGTGCCACTGTCATTGAGCCAAGCAGGGGATATTACGATGTTCCTATCGCAACTCTCGATTTCGCTTCTCTATACCCGTCAATCATTCAGGCTCACAACTTATGCTATACAACACTGCTGAACAAGCCCATGGTGGACAAGCTCCAGCTGAAAAAGGACGAGGACTACATCGTCACGCCCAACGGAGATCTCTTCTGCACGATGAAGGTCAGGAAGGGTCTGCTGACCCAGATCTTGGAAGAGTTGCTCAACTCTCGAAAACGAGCTAAGAAAGAGATGGCAACCGAGACTGATCCATTCAAGAAAGCGGTGCTGAACGGTCGACAGCTGGCTTTGAAGATATCGGCGAACTCTGTCTATGGTCTGACCGGTGCCACCAACGGAAAGCTACCTTGCCTCGCCATTGCTTCGAGTACGACTTCCTATGGCCGACAAATGATTGAAAAGACCAAAGCAGAAGTTGAAGGAAAGTATCGCATCTCCAATGGATACTCGCATGACGCTGAGGTCATTTATGGTGATACTGATTCAGTCATGGTCAAATTTGGAGAGAAAGATCTGGCTAAGGTCATGGCTTTGGGAGAAGAGGCCGCCAACTACGTCTCCGCCAAGTTCATCAAGCCCATCAAACTTGAATTCGAGAAGGTTTACTTTCCATATTTGCTCATCAACAAGAAGAGGTATGCTGGTCTGTACTGGACAAATCCGGAGAAATACGACAAGATGGACACAAAGGGTATCGAAACAGTCCGAAGAGATAATTGCCGGCTCGTCCAAGTCGTTATCGAGACCGTGCTGCGCAAGATCTTGATCGATCGAGATGTTGATGCAGCTCAAGACTATGTCAGAGAGACGATTTCGTCGCTCCTCCAAAACAAGGTCGACTTGTCTATGCTCGTCATCACCAAACAATACACTAAACACGAATATGACAACAAACAAGCTCACGTTGAACTGGCCAAACGAATGGAGAAAAGGGGTGGTACGACTGCTGCTCTGGGGGATCGCATTGCTTATGTCATAGTCAAAGGACGAGGCGATAGCAAAGCATATGAGAAATCCGAAGACCCGATCTTTGTGCTCGAGAACAACATTCCGATCGATACGAAGTACTATCTCGACAACCAGCTTTCCAACCCGCTGGGACGAATCTTCGAGCCTATCCTAGGTGAGAAGAAGGCGAATTCTTTGCTTGCCGGTGACCATACACGATCGATCTCTGTGGCGGCGCCTACTATGGGTGGGCTAATGAAGTTCACGAAGAAGACACAGACGTGCATGGGTTGCAAGAAGCCGCTGGTAGGAAAGCAAGAGGCTGCTGGGGCTGTTTGTGAGAATTGTCGGCCAAGGATTGGGGAGCTGTATACGCGCCAGGTACGGAAGGTAGGAGAACTAGAGGTTAGATTCGGAAGGTTATGGACACAGTGTCAGCGGTGTCAGGGCAGTATACATACAGAGGTGCTCTGTCAGAGTAGGGATTGTCCGATATTCTACATGAGGATGAAGGCGCGGAAGGAGGTCGAGGAAGGTTCGAAGGAGCTGTCGAGGTTCGATCATGATGTTGGGGCTATATGGTAATCACGTCCTGCAGAAGCATGGCATAGGCTTCCTGTTGCCTGTGTTTTATTTATATATTTGGCATAGCGAAGCCTTGTTCCGGGCTTGAAAACGGCCGTTAGCGTTGCCAGCCCGAATTGAAAAGTCTCTACAAAAGGTTTATCTTTTTCGTGTAGCCAGTACCGTCTCCAGGACAAGGCATTCAGGGGCTATGCATATGGATCTATGTTTCCTTTCAACTTTTGCTAGACACATTCTCTTACCTTATTTGCTACGCGCACATGTAATGACTTTTTCCGATCCGATACTCGAAGCCTTTTCCCCAGGGCCCAGGCTTCATCAGATAGAGGCCTTTCCACCATCCTTCTTGTCCTTTACTGGTCTACTGGTACAGTCGTCGTCAGTTTCGTTTCCCGTACACCTTTAGTGAAAGGACTGGATACAGAAAAAAGACGAAAGTCCAAGACCTAAAATATTCCGATAGAGTCGATGCTAAACAGTTCTACTGGTTAGGGCAAAAACGACTCGAAATGCTTGACTACATCTGGAGATTGAATCGTCAAGCAAATTTCTGTGAACGAGCAAAAAGAATATTCCGCTACAAACGCCCGGAATCGAACCGGGAACCTTCTGTGTACAGGCAAACTGAGATTGACCAGGCTGTTAGACAGAAATCATAACCGCTAGACCACGTTTGCTGATGTGTGCTCGAATCCATGCTCGAATTGTTTGACACGTGGAGTGAAAATGTTGGTAGCAGTTATTATATTCCTTGGTGTAAGCCTCGGTCGAAAGGTTCGCCAAGGGCGTTCATGCTTGCGTCACCAACGAGGGCAATGAATTGGTGGCATGTCAGTATGGGGGAGAGAGATACAAGATGCGAGGCTGCGAGGCTGGCGCAAAAGATAAAAGTCGCGTGACCTAGACCAAGACCTCTGGCTCTCATGTTTAGGTACTCTTGCTTGCTTGCTCTTAGAACACGTGTTTTCGTCGGCTACTATCGCCGATGCGGAACCTTTAATGCTTTACGCAGCGTCTCGTATCGCGATTCTGTACGCTCCGTCGACGACGACCATCAGCCGTACTTTTGTCTACTCACGGTCCTAGATAACAAGCATTTCGTATGCCTCCAGTGGCTTACTCAGCCTTCGTTTCACATCCTGTGGAAGCTTGAGTAGAACTTGTCGTTCAATTATTCTCTTTATAGAGGCCCCAACTCCAGTATCGTGACGTGAGCAATGCTGATACACATAGACTAGATAGACCACGCTATCCATCAGCTTAAGGATTACTAGGATACTAACGTCTATCACCTATCAGTCCCTAGAAGCTTATCAGTATCACCTCAACAGCATGACCTGGCAACCTCCATCTGACCATGACAGCTTTTTTGGCGATCACCTTTCGTACTTGGCCGGTGCCAGGACGAATCCTTATGCCATCCAGGTCGCGTCACAAATATGTAAGGACTTCAAATTGTCCGTGGCTGGGCAGCGACGGCTCAACAAGGCTCTCAATGACTTGCCATGTATCGACACCGCAGACCCCGGACTAGCGTTTGCATGGTCATGGGACCATATTATACGCAGTCCACGAGTCCACGAGTTTGGGTACGAGCATTTGACGATCGTTGTCACGTTGGCCGAATGCTTTCACGAAACCTACGCGGCAGAAGTTTTCCACCACCTGGCAAAGCGAGTACTACCAGCCTCGCAAAGCACACCTCACATCTACCAGTGGCTCGATCTCCTTCATTTCTGTAACGGCATCCTTGCCAACGACGACTTCAGCCTAATCATCGAAAAATTCATCCTGCTCGACCCCTACAGTGTCACACCAGGCAGCAAGTATTCGACGGATCGATGCCTCGTACCACCGGACTCAGTCGCTGCAGCACTTGTCGCTCTTTCAGAACTGACGTGCGGTAAGCGCAAAAAGCTAACGCTTCGGGGCGGCGACGTAGTAGGCTGGATTGCGGCTCTAGCCGAACGATTTTTTGATTTGACAGTAACCATTGAGTCGAAACAAGGAGAACATCTGCATGGCCCCAAGGAGAATGCACAGCTCAAATTGGTATACATTGAGAAGCCAGAACTCGTCGTGGAAGACGCCTCGACAACCGAGCCGAAAGAGGCGACAAGGCTCAGCTTAGCACCATTTTTACGTCAGATCCACTTCTTACCCTTTGGTGGTAGAGTCAGCTGGAGTGCTCTTCTTCCTCATGTCTTCGGTCAGGACTTTCAAGACCTAGACCATACGTATGGCAAGGCGACATATACAGCGATTGGTACAGCCTTCCGTGCGATCGAAGAGGCCAAAGACTCGTCATCCATCAATCCAAGACAAGGACCTCATGCATTACTCGCCCCTCATCCACCAGAAGCTTCGGCATCACAGCTCATCTCAACTCTTACCACTTGCCTACCTAGTATGCAGCATGGTCAAGGGAGGATGGAACGACAACTCAAGTTGACGCCGCAGGAAGCGGCGAAAGTACACCTCGAACAGTTGCACTTCCTAGCCAGCGTCTGCAAATGTCGTTCTTGCTCAAAGACTCCTGATAGCGCTGCCGGTGCCTCAACGACAACAAATGGCAGTGCCGACGACCACGGTTCAGGGCCAAGTGCGACGTATTGCCTACCATCCATCGTCTCTACGATCATCATGATCGGCCTCATGCTATCTCGCATCGTCCTGACTCTTCCGATCAATCCTTGCCGTGAAGGCGTACAGCTGTTGTACAAATTACGTGCCGACAAATTTGCCAGAACGGACGACCATAATGTTATCAATCCATCTCCGAACACCATCGCAGCAATCTACGAGAGTGCACTTACGGTCCAGACATCCTACATTCTGCGCATGGCGGTGAAGTTCTTTGCTGGTGGTCACCTGCCGCCACTGGGCTCAGACCTGTTGCCCACAGAATGCGTTACGATCGCTCATGAGGGGATATGCGCCTTTGCCGCTGAGCTGGCGGGTGAAAGAGGTGTAAAGGAATACATGAAAGGCATGGTGAGAGTTGTCAATGGCGGGTTCGGCATCAAACAGAAGACGTACCGGCTAGCGGCTTGGTGTAGTAGCCGCCCAGGTGGTCGAGAGGGATGGCAGTGGGAGCATGTTGAGGTGGAGCATTTGCAAAACGATAGTGGTGGTAGGCTCTGGTTGAAATAATGCAAGAAATGGAACTCGTTCGTACACGAAGCGAGCAAGCGTTGGCGGGAATTCAAGTTGGCCGCTTGTTTTGTGAACTGAGAGCATCTCAGCACACTGGGAGGGAAAATGACTAGATCCATGACGGCATCCAAATTGGGCTTGATTTGACAATGTGCGAGACGTCACTAAATGCTTCAGACCGGCTCTGGAGAGCTCGCCGTTCCTTCGTATAAAGCGTGCGGCCACTGAAATTCTGGAGGGTCTGAAGTAGGTACGCAATATCGAGTCGTGGCGTCCCACAGATATTTTCCCTGACCCCTGACGATCTCGCAGAATTTCGTGCTGTTGTTAACGGCTCTGCAGGATGCAACACGTGCTCGTCTCGGGATCAGCGATTGGGCGTCGCTACGGCGGCAGGGCGGGACAAGGAGAACTGATCAACACCGCACTGACCACCGCACCTTGTCATCGTTGGGATGAGGAGGACAAATGTACATCCTGGCGAAGGGGAACGAGGGCATGAGAAGAACGCTGAGTGGCTGTTACAACATTGACATCGAGGTCACGCCAAGTGGTTACCCGTTCCGAGGAGGAAAGCCGGAGACTGCCAGTCTTAGCCCGCCAGCAGGAAAAACCGTGGCAGAGACAGGCTTATGATTGGTTCAAGAATTTTAGGCCGTTGAGGACAGTCAGAAAAAGCCGGCAAAGGTCTGTGGGCTTGACAAAGTAATTAGTACCTCCTCGGTGACGTTGAGAGCCAGTGTGCCAGAGAAGGGCAAATTGGGGAGGCTGATTAGTGCCTCTCCGCATTGTTATTCTTACGTACGCCGTTCACCGCTGCCATCTTCTAGTAACACACATTCCTTCCAATGCTGTCGCAGACCACAAACACTGAAATACTACCTCGGATAATTCCTGAGTCGCGGGAGTACGTGGCTCTTCAGAAAGCCGAAGCATAAGAGGAGTGAGCGTGCGACTTGGTGCCGGACCGGAATCCCGTTGTGAGGACTAGACCGCTAGTGCTTGTGCGTTCGCTGCCAGCCACAAACCCACCAATCTGGTTCTGCATCTTAATCACGCCCCAAACCACCCTTGCCTACCACCACCTTCCGCTGGCTCGCATGCTCAATAATCCCGTTGATGAATCGCTCCTCTAAATCTACACCCGCGCAGAGCTTGCGCTACGTCCCTAGGGCTAACAACGCACAGCATGAGCCCGCTACTGCGGGTCCTCAAGTTTCAGATTCTTCTGCCCAGTCTCTGCATCAGATGCGAGACTCTGCAAAACTGACCGCCTCTAACGCCGACTCAGAATGGGAGGGAAAGCGCAATGACACTCGCCCTTTACACAAGTTACAGAGGACTAGTAGTGGCATTGTGTCCTCCTCACTCACCGATCGAGACAATGGTAACGTCAGTCGAGATGGAAGGGGCCAGCTAAAGCAGTACTCTGCGTCGAGGGAAGCCGTGACGGGCCCCCTCCAAGAAGGCGCTCCTGAGTCCGTGAATTCCAGCAGAACGCCAGGAGCACCAAGCGCGACACCGCTTTCACGAAGCAGTCTCAAGAAGGTTCCCGAAGCACAATTCTCGTTATCCTCCCAAGAGTATACATCACCACCTCCTTCACCCTCCGCAGAGAGACCTAGTCCATCGCACCGTCCTTCCCAAGCACTGTCCAGGTCAAAACAGACCGGTGGAATACGTAGAATACAGTCTACCGGCCATACATGGATAGAGAAATACCATATCAGTGTTCCACAAATCATGAAGCAGGAACATGGACAAGAAGATGTCGGGGACCTTGCTGAACAGTCCAGCAGGGACTCTACCTCCGCCATCATCGACGACGATATGCCTCTCAACCATCCGAACGACCAAGGTGGTGCGATGGGACGGGCCATGCTGCAAAGCAAGGAGTCGCAGCGCAGTGTCAGCCGTGGCAGATCACATTTGGACAAGAGCATTGAGGCGACGGTGAAGAAACCAGAGACTAGTGGTCATGTTCGCAGTCGAAAAGCCAGTCATATGATGGGCATATTTGATTCGCGCGCTGAAGTTAGTCGCAAGATAGACCGCGGTCAAGATACTGAACCTCGAAGAGATGTATCCAGCTCTCGTGACCGTCGTGCTAGTCCTGCTTCTCCAGCAATCAAACCAGGCCCAACCTCGGACTACTTTGCGCGAAGAGCATCTGTTGCTGAGAGTGCCCAGACCGAAGAACCAGACGCTCTTTCTCCCACCCTATCCTCAAAATACGAGGACAGTCCAGGCGAATACGGGCACACTCCGCGCTCACCTCTACCACCGCGTCTACTACAGGAGATTAGAAGTCATTCCGAGGGCAGACCAAGAGCCCTCAGGAACAAAGCCTCGACGCCTGGTCTGCCGATGACTGCAGAGCACCATCTGGATATCGAATCATTGAAACCACCTGCTCACCATGACGAAGAAGAGGAGCACATATCTGCTGCTGTCTACTACCCGCATGAAGGCCCATCAGCCGACGAAACTGAGGATTTCGACCATTCAAAGGGGCCTGTCGAAGACACTGAATCGCGATCCGAAGCCGCCAAATTACACCCTCACGCAGCGGAGGAAAGCCGAGTCACGAAAGAAGGGGCCGCTAAACCACGGGACGAGCATATTGATATTTCCGTTGAATCAAGTAACGAGAGGAGGATTTTTCATGGTACGCTGAAAGCCGCCGACAGAGAGGAAGTTCAATCAGAGGAAGAAGCAGAGGATGATGCACCAACACCACGCATGCCAGCTATTGACGGGAAGACCTCCACCAAACATCCCTTCCTGCCAGACTCAGAAATCGAGTCTAGTGACGATCTCTCAGAATTGAGCCAGACTGATGACGGAAAGACGACCCCAGTGCCGAAGAGCGAAGCACTGTCAAAGAGAGATCGAGCTCAAACCGGCACAGTAGCCAAGCCAAAGACAGCGGTGACCCTTGCCCCGTATAAGCATCAGGTCGGTGGTCATTCCACTATCTTTCGCTTCTCGAGGAGAGCGGTGTGCAAGCAGTTGAACAACAGAGAAAACGAGTTCTACGAGCGTGTCGAGCAATCACACCCTGATATGCTCAAATTCATGCCACGATACATCGGAGTGCTCAACGTAACTTTCTCCAAGAAATCGAAGGCGGCTCAGGAGAGCACAGGCGTCGACGGGACTGGCGGGATTGGGAACCACAAGGATGGCCAGAACACCGAGGACAAAAGAGAAGGGGTGAGAAACGGTCACAAGGAAGTGGCCCGGACAAGCCACGATCAACCTCAACAACGAATCGTCAGCCATTCGCAAACAATAGACACGTTGCCTCAAGTATTGCTTGACCAGAATCGACATCTTCTGCAGAGCGAATACTTCGGCCTCCCACAACGACCAAAGAGTGCAGACCCAAGCCATTTCCGGACACCAAGCTCCAATCAAAACAAAGCTGATCTGAGTGCCAGTCCTCTCCACCAATGTAGCAACGGCTCGACACGGCCTGGTATGCCGGCTCATAGTGGGAGCTATCCGTGGGGCATATCCTCAATCAATGACCAACTTAAGGCTAAGGTCTTGAAGGAGGTCTTTGGCGGCATGCCGAACATCAACGTTGTGCACAGACACAATCGACACAGTCATGTTCATGCACCGACAACTAATGCGAATTCGTATCCCTCTCGTAAAGAGCCAGAAGAGAGAAGACGAGCAAATCTTTCGATGACCACCTTCAACAAGGTGCAAGAACGGTCTGGGGACCAACCTCGACGTTCCACAGTTCACATCACAGATCAAGCTGCGCAAAACAAGGTGCAACAGACAGCTCCGAGGAACGCGCTTCTCGACCTTGCAACAGGAGCTATCCCGAAGTATTCTTCCTCAGCTAAAGACTACGGTGACGGTCTTAGTCGGATCCATACTGCCGGTAGTGCCGAAACAGAGCCGCTTCCAGATGGTAGCAGGCCAGCTCATCGAAGGCGTCATTCTGGCATGGGTCTAAGAAGACGTCGAAAGTCGGTCAGCGGCTCCGAGCAGGTCGACCTTGAATACTTCGAAGACGAAGCTCTGAGTGGTGTGCGGGAAGCCGGGGTCTTTGCTATGGACGAAGACAACAACAACAACAACAACGTCACACCGGCAACGCTTAGGGAACCGCTGAGAAACGGTAGCAGCACCTATCATGTCACAATCAATGAAGGTACGAGCGCGGACCAGACAAGGGTACCAGTCAAAGACCCAAGCGATGAGAGCGAAGATGGCACTAATGAAGTGCTTGCCGAGGACGACTTTCCTGTCAACCCAAAAGAAGCGCAGACTGTTACACCGGGCCAAAGGAACGCGTTGTTCATCCTTCTCGAGGACCTCACAGCAGGCATGGGCCGGCCGTGCGTTCTTGATCTCAAGATGGGTACGCGCCAATATGGTGTCGATGCAGCACAAAAGAAAGTCGATTCCCAACGAGAGAAGTGCGCAACCACAACTTCTCAACGGCTTGGCGTAAGGCTATGTGGCATGCAGTCGTGGAGTCAGGCGACTCAAGAAGCTCATTACGAAGACAAGTACTTTGGTAGACGTCTCCATGCCGGGAAGCCGTTCCGCAAAGCTCTGACTAGGTTTCTCTTTGACGGAACGAGCTATGAAAGCGTTGCAAAACATATCCCGACCATTCTACGCAAGTTGAGCAAATTAGAAAGTATGGTGAGACGGCTACCCGGATACCGATTCTACGCGAGCTCTTTGCTGATGTACTATGATGCTGAGCCTGAGAAGTCAAGAGAATACACAGAAGCCGAAAAGAATGGAGTCGATCTGCTGAAGCAAAAGAAGGAAGAAGACAAAACATGGCCACCACCAATCGAGATCAAACTGGTCGACTTTGCCAACTGTGTTACAAGCGAGGATCCGTTGCCAGACGGCTTAAAAGCGCCACCTCACAACCCGCAGGATATCGATCGTGGTTATCTGCGTGGTCTACGCACACTGAAACACTACTTCGAAAGGATATTGAAGGGTATTGAAAGCGGAAAGTACGAGCACAAGCCTAAGGAGGCGGCAGAATGGTTCGGGGAGGAGCAAGAAGAGGAGGAGAAGCCAGTGCTATTCAGCGACACGGAGTCGGAGAGTGACTACGTTCCAGCAGACCTCGAGGATGAGGAGGATGGCAATGTGAGCATATGAGAGGCAAGCATGATTGTCAACGACTTTGGACAGGACTATGGCGTGTATTGTATGCATATTGTCTTCAAACGATCGTTGCTTATTTTGTTCACCGGGCAATCACATGATTATGACGAAGCGACGCGAGGCGCAAAGGGATCGATAGAGGGAGATTGTTTTGCTCTCGACAATGGCATAGATAGGTAAGTGTTAGTACGCAGTTTTGTTAGATCAGTGTGAGGCCACACTACGTCAACCATATCCTAAAAACATTTCTTTTTCAAGAGCGCTCCTACTACCCCTAGCAGACACGATGACAGAGTGCTCGCCACTCATCACCGCCAGACTCCACTGCCATCCTCTTTTCATTTACCAAGGAGGATGTGCCCGTTCGCATGAGGAGCTACCACCATTTACAAAACTTCTCTGCTTGTTGCGTATGAGTACTTCTGTTTCGGCAATACTGACTAACACTTAATACGGTAGTCACAGAGGACTTTCTGTTGTGACGCTGTTGGGCAAGTGCGACCCAGTCATTACATCTACTTCCGACTTGGCCCCACCAGTCTTACCGACCTTCATACCACTTACAGCATAAGGTACCAATACCAGCCTATATCAGTACTAGCCTCACAACGCCCAGCACGCCGGGGACGCGGGCAAGATTAGAGTTCGTGGCAAAGCAGTCTGCATTGGGCTCCAAGCGGATGTCGGATTTAACATTCCCCGCGCCGGCGTCTCGTTATGGTCGTTTTTCAGCCTTGTGTCTGTCAAGCAGTCAACCTTGCTATGTGATAGTATGGTACAAAAGTACCTCTATTATATGCATCTGTGCATCAGACGACGTTCTTTGCGCATGTGGCGTCGATAGTCTTGTACCCTGCCTGCGTGTACGGCTGCAAAGACCCGAATCCGGAAGCAAACATGTGCTCAACACAGCCGAAGCTGAGGCCTTGTAAAACATGGCTTGCTTTATAGAGGACGGACTGGCCTAGACGGTCTGGTCGTCTGTCACCTTCCTCACTGACTCTCAACAGGCATAACATGTCCTACTCATCCACCGAAAAACGGCGCGTGTTCTTAGCCTGCCGACCGATCTTCACGACGGGTGAAAACGCTCAAGTGCGGAAACAGAAGAGCGTTCGGAAAATCGTCGACAAGCACCGCAAGTCTCTAAGCGCATTGCTTGCAGATTTCAGCGTGGACAAAGTCGTCGAGATCCTGCGCGGGTTGCTGGAAAAGCGCATTTTCGAGTCCGAGGTCCAGGCACGAGCCCAGTTTCCGGAGCTGTATTCTTCTTCGCCTGCTCAGAATGTGCGACGGGCCGAGTCGGAGAATGACGCTGCTCGCGAGATCGCTGAGTTGCTCGATGAGATTGAATCTGTGGAGGGACAGGGTGAGGAGGTAGCTTCGGAGGTTGATTCTTTTGTGCACGCTGGGGATGCTGCTCCGATGAAAGCAGAGGCTCGCTGTGGTGAGTGATGGATACCTACTAGACCGCAGATGTGCCCGCTGATGTGAATATCTTAGGTGCGCCGACAGAAGCATCTGGAGCTTCTCCTGGTATACCCACTCTATATCCGCTCTACTTCTCCTACTCGGCGCAACACACGATCTTGAATGCGGCCCAAAGCGCCCTGGAAGAATGCTGCTTTGACTTCGCCAGGAAATGGCTCCCAGAAGTCCTCGATTCACGCGGCTGGGACTGCGCCGCAGCGGTAGAATTAACGAACTGGTTACCCGTCATCAGGCAACACGGGAACCAGATCCCCGCCGACGCCATCACACTGGTAGACGGCTCAACACTCACCCAGACACTGTCAGCAACACACAGACTCCGCCACGCCGCAGTCCACAGGCTCCCCACAACAGCCCGCGAGCTCAACAAGTCCATCCAATGCGCCCTCGCACTCGCCGACGCGCTCCAAGACTCGAAGCGCGCCGCCCAATTCGACGCACTGCACCACGAGATCGAGCGCAAGATCAAAGCCATGGAGCTCCACAAGAACGCGCTCGAGGACACATTGAGACTTGAACTCGAATCGATCGCGGCCCGGCGGAAAGAGCTAGAGCAGCAGGAAGCGGCGTGTATTGAAAAAATGCTTGCAGACGACCGTGAGAATAAGGTGTTGATCGCGAAATTGCTGGGCGAGTTCGTGCCGGGGGCTTTTGGGCATTGTGTTGGGGCGGAACAGGAGTGTTCTGAGAGCTGTACTGGCAGTGAGGAGGAGGGGACTCAAGGATTTGAAAACCTCAATTAAGGACGAGGCGTCATTTGCCTGTGTCTGTGCCTGTGCCAGTTTCGCGGAAAGCTCAATGGTCGACGTCGTGGTTTGTGACGTGCCGAGGCGCTCGTTGGGTCGGCCTTTGGACGATAGTGTCAGTAGTAGGAACGAAGGTCAATAAGGTTGCGGCGGAGCGGTGGTGCGAATTCCGTGTACACACTACAGAACTATTAATGTTCAAGATATCGAGATCGAGGTGCGTCAACCTCCATCAGCATCGTTTCTCATTTGCGCCTCTTCCACACTCCGTTCCCAATCCAAGAATCCATACAAGTATATGAATTCTATAGCCGACACAATACCCAACGCGATTGCGACACCCGTCCACAGACCCCAGAGGCCCCACCCTAGGCCAAACGCCGTACCGAAAGATATCGGCATCGCAATGACATAATAGCAAAACAACTGCACATATCCGCCCACCTCCTGGCGCCCGAGGCCCCGAAGGATGCCGTTGCAGTTCGCGGCTAACGCGTCGAACAGCTGGAAGGCGGCGCATAAAGGCAGGATAGCGGATACGATGCGGATGACTTCTGAATCAGATGTGAATAGGCGCGGGATATACTCTTTCAACGCACTCAACAGCGTGACGTTCATGATGCCCACGAAGACAGCAGCCGTGAATGTGACTCTGGTACTCACCCTCGCTGCGTCCGCGAGCGTTGCTCCAATCAAGTTCGCAACCCGTGTGCTGCCCGCGATACTGAGTGGGAAAGGGATTTGATATGTTATACTGGTGAGTGTAACAAGCACACTCTGCGCCGCCAACTCCGTGGTTCCGAAGAAAGATGCGCCGAGGGTTAGGACCTCGAATGCTATCATCTCCGCTTCGACCATGACGACGCCCGGCAGCGCCAATTTGATCATAGGCGACCAGTTCGCGAGCGCTTTTCGTGTGAAGCCGTTCCAGCAGGACATGCCCGATTTGCTGAAGAACCGAACATAAATGAACAGGCCCAGTGGAAGCAGATTGTCTGTGATCGCCACAGCGAGCGGCGCACCTTTGAAGCCCATATCGAGATGCCAGACGAAGAACCAATTCATGAAAGCGTTGAGTGGCGCACAGAACAGCAGCACGTACAATGAAGCACTGAATAGACCCTGAGCCTGTACATATCGCTTTCCGGCCTCGAATGTAGCGTAGCCCGGTGCACCCGCCAGCACGATCTTGAGGTAAGTCCCCGCTAGCATTGCGACTTCGCGCTCCGGCACCATTGCTAAGAGAATCTTATCCGCTAATAGCCAGATCACCCCGATGGGCAGCGTTAGCAGCCACAGAAAATACACCATCCTTTGCATCTGCAGGCCTACCAACTTCTTCCGGCCTGACCCGTACGCTTGTGCGCATAGCGTGTCGAGGGAGGTGGCGAGACCCTGGTAGACGGCGTAGCCCGTGATGTTGGCGGACATGCTGGCGAGGGACACGGCGCCGAGTTCGGCGGTACCGATGTGGCCGACGGTGAAGATTGAGGCGACGGTGAGACTGTATTGGAGGAGGAAGGTGAGCATCAAAGGGGCGGAGTAGGAGGCGATGACTTTTGCTTCACGCTGCCAGGTTGTTTGGATTGCGTGAGCGGCGACTGCTTCGTTCCATTTCTGGGAGATCTGTCGTGGATCGTCCTGGCCGCCGTAGGGGAGGTTCGGGTCTGCGGGTAGGAGGGGCGATGTTTCGCTTTGACGGCGGCCGTCCTGGTCTGGGGTGAAGGGGATGCCGAATTTGCTTCTCGAGACATCTGAGTGCGGGTGTTTCGGGGGAATGAGCTGGTTGTCTCGGAGGAGACTTCTTTCTTCATCTAGGGCTCTTTGGCGCTCTTCTTTAGTGAGCTTGTCGGGGTTGCCAGTGCCTCGGGAGTAGACGACCCCTCTGTTTCCTGCGCCGGCGAAGGAGGGGCGGCGGTAGGAGCCGACGAAGCCATAGTTGTAGTTGTGGTTTAGGCCTGGGGCTGAAGCTATGGGGCGCAGGGTCGAGGGTTCGTTGTCGCTGTCGGTGCTGTCGCTTTCTGTTTCGAGGGCTTCATCAGAGGAGCAGTCTTCCAGGTCGCGGGCTAGGGAGGCTTGGGCTAGTTCAGATGTGTTGGGGAGAGAGCGGGCCAAGGTGCGGGATGTGGTGCGGCGGACGGTCGAGCTGGCTGAATCTATTGCGCGGGCTGGGGTGGGCATGTTGGAGGGTCAAGGTCAAGGTCAATGCCAATATGGCAAGCACATGTGGACGCTACTCGTATTCTGCCCGCCGGGTGAGGTGGGTAGTAAGCGGATGCGTGGTTGCGAGAGTGGTCACGACAGCAGCATACCAACGATGGTTCTTGACCTAAAACACAGCATAAGCTTACCTTGGAGAAGAGGCATTTCCGACCGACAATCATCTCGTCTTGTTTTACGAAGGAAAGCAAAACTTCGCTGCCAAAGGAAAGCTAAGCTTGTGCCTCTCGGTTCGACATCTATATTGGGGAGGTCTATCCGACGGCCGAGACGGCCCCCTCGGCTAAGCTGCCTTTGTACTCCGCTTCGTCAGTGAGGCACGTCCAATGACTGAATTACAGCTAATACTACTGTTGCCTCGACACCCAAACGAAGACTACCGCATCGTACCACCGGCAAAGGCGTCTTATAGCTTTCGTACGTGCGTTCAACCAACCTTGTTATCGCATAATGAGTTGGTCTCTGGTATAACCTGCTGACAACCACACTTCGAACAAAGGGCGCACTGCCTCGTCTATCTGTATTGTATGATAAGACATGGCGGCGACGCAGACACGGGTTGGGGATGATGAGGATTTCCATTTCATCTACAATCCGTTCGGGAAGACCATTGTCGTCAATGAGTGAGTACTTGGGCGCGGTGATAGGCCCCGGCATCATTGACTGACACACTTTCCTCTGACAGTACCGACGCCCCAACGAATCCGCTCAAGCTATTCTTCCACCTACCACTCTACGCACCATTGTTGTTCCCAAACACATCATCAGACGCGCGAGACCATGCAGCAAATGAGAGAACGTACCTCTCCTACGTGCGGTTGGCAGTGTACCTATCGATTGTCTCAGTGGCCATCTTCGTCAACTTCCACCTCAAACACCAGCCTATTGGGCTCGAAGAGAAGATAGCTCATCCACTTGGCATCATCTTCTGGCTACTTTCACTGGCTTGTCTCGTGAACGGTTTCTCAAACTACATTAGAACAGTAGCAAAGTATGCCAGAAAGGCAGCGGTTGTTCAAAGTGGGTTGAAGACCCAGCTAGTGTTTGGTCTTGTATCTTGCGCTATCATTGCTGCTTGCGCCGTATTCCTTGCCGCTCAGGGACAGAGGCAAATGACAACGAACAGTGTATCTGCTGTGCAGAAACGAGTCCCTGTTGTATCTGGCATTCATGCTGTAGCCGGTGCCGGATCGGGCCAGTCAGTCCAAGAGGAGATCTTGAGGTTGCTAGCAGAGGTGGGCGGCCAAGGAGTGTCAGGCGCATGAGGTGTCGGCATTTCGTTCATTGCAAGTGTAACAATAACATCGATATCAATAGACTTCAATCCGGTTCTAGAGTCCGAATTCATACTCGAGCATCGGCTAACTGGCTTGCAACGTACCAGCAACCACCGATAATTATCCGGATTCGCATGCTTCCTCACCAAAATACACAATCTTCAATCGAAGATATCTACGTAGGTTAAGTACTAATATTAATTTTTTACGAAAGATTAGTTAAAAAGCTACTACTTCTCTATTCGATAGTACTACTTTAATCATTTTTTCCCTAATGCTCGTGAATTTAAGTAGAGCGGGAGAGCCGAAGGTAGGAGGATCTATGCTTAGAAGCACCAATTAAGCAGGTACCTATTTTTAATCGTACCTAGTATGCTTAATTTCTATAAAAGAAAGAGATACATTAATACTAAAGTAAAGAGCGTCTACTGGTAAATATATGTACAACAAAGTAATCAGGTCGGACCAGCGGAGAGAGTTGTATAGACGTTTGAAGATTGTGTGTTTTGGTGAGGAACGCAGGTAATCCGGATAATTATCGACATTGACTGTAATTGGCATAGCGGGCGAGGAACACCCCTGCCCTGCAAAGGTCCGCTAGCGTGATGATCTGCAAGTCCGGGGCGGACCAGAGCACAAAATTATTTCCCCACCGCTTCTGGCCCAACCCGAGGGGCGCCATGCTCGGTACTCGTCCTATTCTGCTCTTACCGTTCTTTTTCATTTCAAGCTTCTACTAACTCCAGTCATTCTTTCGAAGTTCACACATGCCCGTCACCATGTCGACAACACAGATCATCACCGCTGACAACATCACGACTCTTTTCCCCGAAGTGCACACTCGCCTGATCGGTGCAGACCTTCCACCGAATCACATAGACTCCACTGGCACAGTCACAAGCGATGTGAATCCCGATCTGGCTGGCTATGATGAGGAACAGATCAGGCTCATGGATGAAGTCTGCATAGTGCTCGACTACGATGACAAGGCCATCGGCACCGCATCCAAGAAGGATTGCCATCTCATGACCAACATTAACAAAGGCCTACTGCACCGCGCATTCAGCGCATTTCTATTCCACCCCGAGACGAAGAGACTACTATTGCAGCAGAGGGCGAGCGAGAAGATCACTTTCCCCGACATGTGGACCAACACCTGCTGTTCCCATCCACTGGCCCATCCTAGCGAGACAGGTCTTGGTGACCTTGTAAGCAACGTTGAAGGCGCGAAAAGAGCCGCCGTAAGGAAACTAGATCACGAGCTGGGAATACCAAACAATGACGTCCCCATCGAGAAATTTGACTACCTCACGAGGATCCACTATCGCGCTCCCTCGGATGGCAAGTGGGGAGAACACGAAATAGATTACATTCTGTTCATTGAGGCAGACCCCGAGCTTAACATTAATAAGAACGAAGTGAAAGATGTGCGCTGGGTGAGCATCGATGAGCTGAAGCAGATGTTCAAGGATGTAGACACGCAGACGGGGAAGGATAAGGATCTGAAGTATACGCCCTGGTTCAAGCTTATCTGCGAGACCATGCTATACCACTGGTGGGAGGCCTTGGAGAAGGGCGAATTGGCCAAGTGCACTGGTGAGGAACAAATCAGGAGGATGTGCGAAGCACCTGCTGCGAAATAATGCTTCTGTAGCTCAGCCGTCATTATGAGCACGAGTCGGCGAACAATGCACTGAAATGCCGCAGGAGCAAGCGCGAACAGACGGGAAAGCTGCAATCTGGCACAGCTCTTGAGAGTCTGACAACCAGCCAGGGAGCTAGTAATCTGTGATGGAAGGCTGATAGCTGTTTGCCGCTCTCGCACGTGTGCTGGAGGCCAGCATACATGTTGCGCCTCCTTGGCTATCTTTGCATGTGGGCACAAGGGACGCTACTGCTGATCAAAGAGTGGTTGCTGTATTTGATGCCGGTAGTGCCTGCTCTGCTCCAGACCACCCGAGCATTGACACGTGACTGGCTTTTCGATCTGCACGAGGTTATGGTATAAATTCTTCCTCGTCCCACTCATCGCTTTGATAAGCCAATTTCCCGTTCTTTCGTCGCTTTGGCCTACTCAAAAGACATTATCCCTGCACCCATGCAAGTGGTTATCCACCTTCAAATTTTGGAATGCCGCTTCCCCACTCTCATCCGTCAATTTGAAGCATTCATTTGGCGCCAATGAAGCTTATCAGCACCGTGTCCTCACATCCTTATCTTTCAGGGTCCTCGCCAAAGCGCATTCTTCATTTCACCATCCAACGAGCTGTGTCAACACCTCGTTAACAGCGCGATGAACTTTGCTCAAGCACCCGCGGGCGTCCATGACGCAAATGTCAGGTCCGCGATAAATGCTACCCAAGACTGATCGTGCAATTGCGTGCCGCTGCTTATCATGGTAAGGTTTTAGTAGGGCCGAGCTGCAAGATCAGTGAGATGTGACGCTCGCCTGCCTGTATAACATGATGAGCGTCGCACAGCACTCAGGTACATATGCAGTGCCAAAGGCCCTTCTCCGACAGTGATCAAGTTTTCTGGCTAAACTACCTGCTTTGACACCCACAATTTCAGTCTAATCGGACTTTCACCATGGCTAACGACAGGACACCTTCCGGATCCACTGATCCTGAGACGTTGAAGGATAGTCGACTCTTTTCAGTCTCATCAACGAACGACACCGCAATCAAAGCCGGACGAGATGGTGTTATCGTCGAAGACCCTGTTACTGGCGAGGTCAGAACAGTCTCGGCAAGCTTCACCATTGACCAGGCGGCCGAGAAGAGACTCGTATGGAAATTTGACATCCGCATTCTCCCAACGCTAGCCATCATGTACCTCTGCAACGCTCTCGACAAAGGCAATCTCGGGAATGCGAAGACTGCCGGCCTGGAAGAAACTCTCAATCTGAAGGGCCATCAATACAATACCCTTTTGTCGATCTTCTTCGTCCCTTATGTCTTGACCGCACCGTTCCTGGCCATGGTCGGTAAGAAATATGGTCCTAACCGAGTGCTACCATGTATGATGCTCACCTTTGGCTTTATGACCTTGATGTAAGTACCACAGGTAACGCTAGGCAAATTGACTAACGGGTAGATAGGGTCGTTGCAGCAAAGAACTTTGCCGGTCTGTTCGCTCTACGTTGGTTCTTGGGTATGGCGGAGAGTGCCTTTTTCCCTCTCGTCATCTATTATCAAACCACGTTCTACCGCCGAGGAGAGCTCGCCCGCCGTCTGGCTATATTCTACGCAGCATCGAACATCGCCAATGCGTTTTCGGGCCTGCTCTCCTACGGCGTTTTCAGGATCCACAGCACTAGTCTCGCGAGCTGGCGCTACCTGTTCATCATTGAGGGTAAGATCATGCTCCACTGTTTGAGTGATCGGTTCCTGACTGCTTTAGGCTCATTCACGATGATCTTCGCCTGCTTCGCTTACTGGTACCTGCCGTACAACGCATCCACAGCCAAGTTCCTCAATGAAGACGAAAAGCAACTGGCTTTCCTTCGCATGCAGATGGATTCTTCCTCGGTCGTCAACGAGAAGTTCGTGCTCAAGGACGCTGCCAAGATTTTCAAGCAGCCCACCAGTTGGGTCATCCTATGTAAGCGATCTGGACAATCAATCGCTCGGCCTCTCACTAACCAACTTCTCAGGCATTGAGATGTGTCTTGGTGTCCCTCTGCAGTCCGTCTCGCTTTTCCTCCCTGTCATCGTCAAACGCCTTGGCTACAGCCCCGTCAAAACAAACCTCTACACAGTAGCACCGAACATCACCGGCGCAGTTATGCTGCTGGTTCTTGCGTTCTCTTCTGACCTCACCCGACTCCGATTTCCATTTGTCGCGCTAGGCTTCGCATTCACCATGACGGGTATGGTCATTTACGCTTGTGTGAATGTCACGAGCCAGCTCCAGGTCGCATATTTCGCTTGCTTCATGATGACCTGGGGCACAAGTGCACCGAGTGTCATCCTCGATGTGTGGTTCAACAACAACATTGCGAACGAGAATAGGCGAATCATGTTGACGAGCGTGGGTGTACCTGTAGCGAACCTCATGGGCGTGGTCAGCAGGTAAGTACCTATCCTTATGCACTGACCCTCCGGTTCCATGTCTAACCCCTCTCCATAGTAACATCTTCCTACCGCAAGATGCGCCAAAGTATTTCCCTGCACTCGTCACCACAGCGGCATTTGGAGCTACGGGATGTCTGCTGACGCTCAGCCTGGGCGCGTGGATGATTCTCGACAACAAGAGACGAGACAGGAAGGCGGGCCGAAAGGTGAAGGCGCAGGATATTCCGACCGAGATGATGGCGAATGGTCCTGCTGATCCGAGCTATCGGTGGTTCTTGTAGAGAAGTGTGAGCAGAGCACCACTGTTGCGCAGAATTTGCAGTTGGTTTACCTTTGAGGAAGTTCCCCCTTTTCGATACGCTTGAAGATATACGCTATCTGCCGTCCGGTTCAGAGCCGACGGGGCTCTGGCGTGAGTGGGTAATGTAGCTGTTGAATGGCATGGCATGGCGTGGCGTGACTTTCTCTTTGTCTGTGGATACTGAACATGCAATATGCCCATGAGCGCAACAAGACGTTAGTAGTCGAGACAGACAGTGCTACGAAATCGCGAGTACAGTAGCAGACTAGTACGGCGGATATCATCTGTATGTGCTCCTCGGCACGTATCTCAAACTCCTCATCCCTAGAAAGCAATTCAATTCCTTGGGCGCAGCAAATGTTCGACCATCAGAAGCGCAGTAATACCTACAGCTTACTTCGCCTTCTCCACCGTTTCGGGCCCGCTTGATGATCGTCGCTTTGCTGTCAGTCAGTCTGTCTGTGCCGTCCATACCGTACCGTACGTCCTCGCAGACATCTGAGCCGCTATCCACGCCACGCCCAGTATCACGCCAACTTACCGTAGCTCGTTTCCGCGCGAACGTCAGGCGGGGTTCATGTTGTGCGCTTGGGTTGGCGTTCGGCAGGACCTGTGAGCTTGCGTTAGCAGTGAGATCGTGCAACGGTTGTTGGAGCCTCTGCGGTTGATGTTGATGCAGGACTTGGTTGCGGTGGTATGTGGCGTTGGTAGGGTGGGAAGTATGTTATGTTTGCTCTACTCTGATTGGCCTCGTTGCGGGCCTTAGGGCTTAGGAGTCTCTGTTTGCCAGATTGCTTTCCGTGGAAGGTTGAGAGGGCTCCGGCTGGAAGGTGAAGCGAAGTTGGAATATCGCGGTCTTTGTGGCTAAGCTGGTGTGCAAGGCGGCACTGGCACCGACTCTGTTGGCGGTCGATGCGTGGCATTTGGCCTTGGCGGTGCTCTCGCGGGTAGTGGTTGTGGTGAAGACGTGCGAATGCGAAGAGCTGGAGCGGAGCGTATTGGACAGTTGATTGAGGCAACTTGAATGTTCGGGGCTGTATACCGTATGGAAAAGGAAAATCTGGCATCGTTGGAGTGTGCTCCTCGGCGTTCTGGCAGGAGCGATGCCATCGCCGAAGCTTTAAGCCTGTCCCGTGATGACGAGGGTTCGACGTCCAATTGGATATCCTCGAAGGGTGAAAGCACCGTCGTGTGCCAGTGGAACAATGACAAGTCCCTCTGGCGGCCGTGCCATCAATTGCGGGCCCACTTTATCTTATGGGGCATGCAGTGGTTGCCTTGGGGGAGATCCTTGAAGGTCAGGAGTGCTGATCTGTCAATGTCGACTATTGGAGCCTTGAGTAGCAACCTGTTAATTTTCAGCAGATACACTGTCTGTGTGTCGATATGTCTTCGCTTTTCTTCTCACTTCTTTTAGAGGAATACAACTCTTTAGCCCGGCCAAACACCCTATTCAAGACGCTGAACTTCCCTGCCACATGACTCACTGACCGGTCTGTTGGCCTATTTCACCCGCTCTGACATATCAGAATTTCTGCTTAGGTACAGACCTCCTTGGTAAACAACAATAAGCTGTAGAAAGGTGGGCCTGGTTTTAATTGTTATTTGAAAGCTATAAACACAACGTCACTCGTAAACCTAGAGGGGCGTTAAGTTAAGATGGACGATAATTAGGGAGATCTTAGGTACGAGGTGCCTAGAGCTATAAAGAGGATTACTCGTTAAAACGGTCATTTAAGCGACCCACTTTTCTACAGCTTATTATTGTTTACCAAGGAGGTCTGTATACTGCTCGCTTCCACTGTTCTCGCAGCAGTGCTCCGAACGACAGCAACATTACTGTACGGCAGGACTGAGATGCGTTGGGTCACTCTCACTTACACTTAGCTCGAGAGGAGCCATTGAAGCTTTACCATATATGAAGACTCGGCACAGCCGTGATAAACTGAACGTCATTGTAAGAAAGCCGGGCTGCAGCACCATTCTCCGCTGATCTCCCATCCGGAGAGGAGGCATCCTGTACCCCATGTCACAGCTGCGATGCGGTAAGCATACTTCTTCCCTATACCACCTCAACGGGAGAAGCCGAAGCGTGAAGATCCCAAAGCATAAACAGGAGCTTCACGCTTCGGAGTCCGAGGCTGAGCTTGTAAGCGACGGCTTCCCTCGGGGATGAATCG
>Ga0210040_10000355_pt1 | contig 78456 bp, 66 predicted proteins | sample CryGeyCG12114_NA_FD_185462 | JGI IMG/M metagenome (GOLD analysis project Ga0210040, IMG submission 185462) | Groundwater microbial communities from aquifer - Crystal Geyser CG19_WC_8/21/14_NA (SPAdes) (version 2) | ecosystem: Environmental > Aquatic > Deep subsurface > Groundwater | place: USA...
TGTCCAGCACGTCGGAGATGGACTTGCCGCGGAACTTCACCTCCAGCGTCTCGCGGTTGTAGCGCTTGCCCTTGCAGGTGTCGCAGGTGACGTAGACGTCGGGCAGGAAGTGCATCTCGATCTTGATGAGCCCGTCGCCGCCGCAGGCCTCGCAGCGGCCGCCCTTCACGTTGAACGAGAAGCGGCCGGACTTGTAGCCGCGGGCGCGGCTGTCCGGCAGCTCCGCGAACCAGTCGCGGATGGGGGCGAACAGGCCCGTATAGGTCGCGGGGTTGGAGCGCGGGGTGCGGCCGATCGGGGACTGGTCGATGTCGATGATCTTGTCGAGGTGCTCCAGCCCTTCCAGCCGCTCGTGCGGCGCGGGCACGGTGCCGGCGCCCATCAGGCGGCGGGCAGCGGCCTTGTAGAGGGTCTCGATCACCAGCGTCGACTTGCCGCCGCCAGAAACGCCCGTGACGCAGGCGAAGGTGCCGATGGGCAGGGAGGCCGTGACGTTCTTCAGGTTGTTGCCCGAGGCGCCGACCACGCGGAGCTGGCGCTTGGGGTCCGGCGTGCGGCGGACCTCGGGGGTGGGGATCGAGCGGCGGCCCGACATGTAGGCGCCGGTGATGCTGTCCGGGTTGGCCGCGACCTCCTCGGGCGTGCCGTGGGCGATGATGCTGCCGCCGCCCGCGCCCGCCGTGGGGCCGATGTCCACGAGGTAGTCGGCGGCGCGGATCGCGTCCTCGTCGTGCTCGACCACCAGCACGGTGTTGCCGATGTCGCGAAGGCGCCGGAGGGTGCCGAGGAGGCGCTCGTTGTCGCGCTGGTGCAGGCCGATGGAGGGCTCGTCCAGCACGTAGAGCACGCCCGTGAGGCCGCTGCCGATCTGGGAGGCGAGGCGGATGCGCTGGCTCTCGCCGCCCGAGAGGCTGGCGCTGCCACGGGCCAGAGACAGGTAGTCCAGGCCCACATCGACCAGGAAGCGGAGGCGGTCGTTGATCTCGCGCAGGATGCGGCGGGCGATCTCCTGGCGCTGCGGGGTCAGCTGGTCGTAAACGCCGGCGAACCACTCCATGGCCTTGCGGATCGAAAGGTCCGAGGACTCCGCGATGTTGAGGCCGGCCACCTTCACGGCCAGGGCCTCGGGCTTGAGGCGGGCGCCGCGGCAGACGTGGCAGGGGCGGTCGGACTGGTAGCGGCTGAGGTCCTCGCGGATCCAGGGGTTGTCCGTTTCGCGCAGGCGGCGCTCGAGGTTGGGGATCACGCCCTCGAAGGGCTTCTTCACCTCGTAGGCGCGGAGCCCATCCTTGTAGCGGAGGGTGACGACCTCGGAGGTGCCGTTCAGGATGGCCTCCCGCACGGGCTTGCCGAGGTCGGCCCAGGGGCTCCTGGCGGAAACCTTGAAGTGGCGGGCCAGGCTCTCGAGCGTCTGGTCGTAATAGGGGGAGGAGGCGCCGCCGGCCCAGGCGGCGACAGCGCCCTCGGCGATGGACCGGGCGTCGTCCGGCACCACCAGGGCGGGGTCGAAATAGGTCTCGCTCCCGAGGCCGTCGCAGGCGGGGCAAGCTCCCTGGGGGGAGTTGAAGGAGAAGAGCCGGGGCTCGATTTCCTCGATCGTGAAGCCGGAGACGGGGCAGGCGAAGCGGGAGGAGAAGACCGTCCGCTCGCCATTGTCGGCGCCCTCCAGGTAGACCACGCCGTCCGAGAGGCCCAGCGCCGTCTCGAAGCTGTCGGCCAGGCGCTGCGCGGCGCCCTCCCGCACCACCACGCGGTCCACCACCGCCTCGATGTCGTGCTTCTTCTTCTTGTCGAGGGCGGGCACCTCCTCGATGCGGAGGAGGGCGCCATTGACCTTCACCCGCTCGAAGCCGCGGCGCTGGAGCTCGGCCAGCTCCTTCTTCCACTCGCCCTTCTTGCCGCGGGCGACCGGGGCCAGGATCAGGAGGCGCGTGCCCTCCGGCATGGCCATGACCCGGTCCACCATCTGGGAGACGGTCTGGGCCTCGATCGGCAGGCCGGTCGCGGGGGAATAGGGGATGCCGACCCGGGCCCAGAGGAGGCGGGTGTAGTCGGCGATCTCGGTGACGGTGCCCACGGTGGAGCGCGGGTTGTGGGAGGTGGTCTTCTGCTCGATCGAGATGGCTGGCGACAGGCCCTCGATGCTGTCCACGTCCGGCTTCTGCTGCAGCTCCAGGAACTGGCGGGCATAGGCCGAGAGGCTCTCGACGTAGCGGCGCTGGCCCTCGGCATAGATCGTATCGAAGGCCAGGGAGGACTTGCCCGAGCCCGAAACGCCCGTGATGACCGTCAGCGTCCCCTTGGGGATGTCGAGGTCGATGTTCTTGAGGTTGTGCTGCCGGGCGCCCCGGATGCGGATATACCCGCCGGTGCCCATCTCAAGGCTGCCGCGGTTGGCCAGGCGGTTCGCGCCGGTGCGGTTCGAAGCAGGCTCGGGGAGGCTGTCGGGCAAGGGAAATCCGGCCTTCGTTCGCATTGTGTTCTGGGGCTTGTGCCACCATATGTGGGCGGCGGGAAGGGGTCGCCGGGGGGCGCCCCGACCTTGGGCTCTCCCCGGGGGGTGGTCTCACCGCTCCCCGGGGGGTAGCTTCGTCGGCCTGTGCGCGAATCCCAAGGGGATTTTGCACGGGTCGGCGATGCGCGGGCTCGCGCGGGGCGGGCAACCGCCGGGTTGTTGATGGTTTCAGGCCGGGCTCGCCCGGCTATTCGAGGATGTGGGTGGCATGGCCGGCAGCGTCAACAAGGTGATCATCCTGGGGTCGCTGGGAAAGGACCCCGAGGTCCGAAACTTCCAGAACGGCGGCAAGGTGGTGAACCTGCGGGTGGCGACCAGCGAGCGCTACAAGGATCGCGAGGGCAACCAGCAGGAGCGCACCGAGTGGCACTCGGTCGCCATCTTCAACGAGAAGCTGGGCGAGATTGCCGAGCGCTACCTGAAGAAGGGCAGCCAGGTTTATCTCGAGGGCCAGCTCGAGACCCGCAAGTGGACGACGAACGAGGGGCAGGAGCGCTACTCGACCGAGATCGTCCTCCGGCAGTTCCGGGGTGAGCTGACCCTGCTGGGCGGCCGGAACCAGGGTGGCGGCGGCGACGAGGCCGGCGGCGGCTTCGGCGGGGACCGTGCCGAGCGCTCGGGCGGCTATGGCGGCGGCGCCTCCGGTGGTGGTGCCTCCGGCGGCGGCTATGGCGGCGGGCGCGGCGGTGCGCCCTCGGGCGGTGCCTCCAAGCCTGCGCGTGGCGGTGGCGGGGGCGGCTGGGATGCGCCCAAGGCCGACCTCGACGACGACATTCCGTTCTGAGACGGCATGCAGAGCCCTTCCCGACGCCCAGGCTGATCCATCTGGAACCCGATAAGTGAGCGATACCGAGAGCGGCGGTCCCTCCGACGAGCGGATGCCCGACGAAACCCGGCCGGTGACGATCGAGGCGGAGATGCGCCGCTCCTACCTCGATTACGCGATGAGCGTGATCGTGTCGCGCGCGCTGCCGGATGCGCGGGACGGGCTGAAGCCCGTGCACCGCCGCATCCTCTTCGCGATGAACGAGAACGGCTTCACGGCCGACAAGCCCTACAAGAAGTCCGCCCGCGTGGTGGGCGACGTGATGGGTAAGTACCACCCGCACGGCGACAGCGCGATCTACGACGCCATGGTGCGGATGGCGCAGCCTTTCGCCATGCGCGTGCCCCTGATCGACGGCCAGGGCAATTTCGGCAGCATGGACGGCGACCCGGCCGCTGCCATGCGCTACACCGAGGCGCGGCTGGCCAAGTCGGCGACGGCGCTGCTGGCGGGCATTGACGAGGACACCGTCGATTTCCAGCCGAACTACGACGAGAGCGCGGTGGAGCCGCGCGTCCTGCCGGCAGCCTATCCGAACCTGCTGGTCAACGGTTCCAACGGCATCGCCGTGGGCATGGCCACCAACATCCCGCCGCACAACCCGGGCGAGGTGATCGACGCGACGCTGGCGATGATCGCCGATCCGGCGATCACGCTGGAGCGGCTGATGGAGATCATGCCGGGGCCGGACTTCCCCACGGGCGGGCTGATCCTGGGCCGCGCGGGCATTCGCGCCGCCTTCGAGACGGGGCGCGGCTCCGTTCCCGTGCGCGCGCGCTGCGAGATCGAGGACATGCGCGGCGGGCGGCAGGCGATTGTCGTCTCCGAGGTGCCCTACCAGGTGAACAAGGCGACGCTGATCGAGCGCATCGCCGAGCTGGCGCGCGCCAAGCAGGTGGAGGGCATCTCCGACCTTCGCGACGAGAGCGACCGCGACGGCATGCGGATCGTCATCGAGGTGAAGAAGGACGCGACGGCCGAGGTGGTGCTGAACCAGCTTTACCGCTTCACGAACCTGCAAACCTCCTTTCCCGTCAACTTCCTCGCGCTCGACGACGGCACGCCCCGCCAGATGGGGCTGCGCGATGCGCTTCAGGTCTTCATCCGCTTCCGCGAGGAGGTGATCACCCGACGCAGCCGGTTCCGCCTGGCGAAGGCGCGGGACCGCGGGCACATCCTGATCGGGCTTGCCATCGCGGTGGCCAATATCGACGAGGTGATCCGCGTGATCCGCGCGAGCCCCGACGCGGCCGCGGCGCGGGAGGCGCTGATGTCCACCGACTGGCCGGCCGGCGACGTGGGCGCGCTGCTGGCGCTCGTGGACGATGCCGGCAACGTCGTCACCGGGGAGACGGTGCGCCTGACCGAGGCGCAGGCGCGCGGCATCCTGGAACTCACGCTGCGCCGCCTGACCGGCCTGGAGCGGGAGAAGATCCTGCAGGAGCTGGACGAGATCGCGGCCAGCATCCGTGAGCTGCTGGACATCCTTTCCTCCCGGCCTCGCCGGCTGGAGCTGATGGCGCAGGAGCTGGCCGAGGTGCGGGCGCAGATCGCCGTGCCGCGCATGACCTCGATCCTGGATGGCGTATCCGACCAGGACGACGAGAGCCTGATCGAGCCCGGGCTGATGGTGGTGACGCTGACGCGCGACGGCTACGTCAAGCGCACGCCGCTGGAGACCTTCCGCGCGCAGAACCGCGGCGGGCGCGGGCGCAGCGCTGCCGTGACGCGGGAGGACGACGTCGTCATCCGGTCGTTCAACGCGCACACGCACCAGCACGTGCTGTTCTTCACCAGCCGGGGCATCGCCTTCCGCGAGAAGATCTGGCGCCTGCCAGAGGCGGGGCCGACGGCGCGCGGGCGCTCGCTCCGGCAGCTGCTCCAGCTGCAGGACGGGGAAACGGTGACGGCCGTGCTGCCGCTGCCGCAGGACGAGAGCCTTTGGGAGAACCTGCACCTCGTCTTCGCGACGGAGTGCGGCAACGTCCGGCGCAACCGGCTGTCCGACTTCCGCAACGTGCGCGCGGCGGGGCTGATCGCCATGAAGCTCGACGAGGGCGACAGCCTTGTCGGCGTTCAGACCTGCCGGGAGGGCGACGACATCCTGTTGGCGACGCGCCTCGGACGCGCCATCCGCTTCACCGCGGAGGAGGGCGTGCTGCGCGTGTTCGCCGGCCGTGACTCGACGGGCGTGCGGGGCATCAAGCTCGTGGGCAAGGGGGATGCGGTGATCGCCCTCTCGGTGCTGCGCAACGTCCCGGCGACGCCGGGGGAGAGGACGGCCTATCTCAAATTCGCCGCGGCGAAGCGGCGGGCACAGGGAGAGGCCGCCGGCGAGGCACCGGAGGAGGCCGGGGACAGCGCGGCCGGCGCCGAGGAGGGCGAGGACTCCGCAGAGGAGGTCGCGCTCAGCGCCGAGCGGGCGGAGGACCTGGAGCAGGCCGAGGAAATCCTGCTGGTCGTGACGGATACCGGCTTCGGCAAGCGTGCCTCCGCCTATGAGTATCGTCGCAGCGGGCGTGGCGGGCAGGGGATCGCGAGCATCCCGCTCGGGCGCGGCAAGGGCCATGCGGTGGTCGCGACTTTCCCGGTGCGGCCGGGCGACGACGTGATGCTGGTGACCGATAACGGGCGCCTGATCCGCCTGCCTGCGGACCAGGTGCGGGTGATGGGCCGGCAGGCGGCGGGCGTCACGCTGTTCCGCCTGGACAAGGGAGAAGCCGTGACCTCCTGCTTCCCCGTGGTGGACGACGGCGCGGTGGTGAGCGAGGGCGTTGCGGCCGATGCCTGAGCGGATCGGGGTTTATCCCGGCACCTTCGACCCCGTGACCAACGGGCATATCGATGTGATCCACCGTGCCGCCCGTCTGCTCGACCGGCTGGTGATCGGAGTGGCCATGAACGCCGGTAAGGGGCCGATCTTCCCGATCGAGGAACGGGTGGAGCTGGTGCGGGCGGAAACCGACAGCGTCGCGGCGGTAACCGGCGCCACGATCGAGGTCGTGCCTTTCGACGGGCTGCTGGTGACGCTGGCGCGCGAGCACGGCGCGGGCATGATCGTGCGCGGCCTGCGGGCTGTCTCCGACTTCGACTACGAGGTGCAGATGGCCGGCATGAACCGCCGCCTGGACCAGGGCGTCGAGACCGTCTTCCTTATGGCCAGCGAGACGAACCAGTTCATCTCGTCGCGCTTCGTGAAGGAGATCGCGCGCTTGGGGGGAGACATTTCCTCCTTCGTGCCCCAATTGACGCTCGAGCGCACGCTCGCCCGCGTCCGCCCGGGCAACTGACTGGCGGCGCACCACGCCAACCACTCCGGGGAACAAACGCCATGCAGCGCCGGATCCTTATCGCCACCTCGATTGCGACCGCCACGGGAGTCATGATGAGCGACGCCACCACCAACGAGGCCGAGGCCCAGGCCAACGCCGACAATACGCTCTACCTGGACCTGAAGGACGGTCGGGTGACCATCGAGCTTCGGCCCGACCTTGCGCCCAAGCACGTGGAGCGGATCAAGACGCTTTCGGCACAGGGCTTCTACGACAACACGCCGTTCCATCGCGTGATCGAGGGCTTCATGGCCCAGGGCGGTGACCCGACCGGCACCGGTACGGGTGGCAGCCAGCTTCCCAATGTTCCCGCCGAGTTCTCGCCGCCGGCGAAGGCGCGCTTTCTGCGCGGCACCTGCGGCATGGCGCGCGCGGGCGACCCCAACAGCGCCAACAGCCAGTTCTTCATCATGTTTGGGCCCTATCCGAGCCTGGATGGCCAGTACACGATCTGGGGGCGCGTGACCTCCGGTATGGAGCTGGTGGACAAGATCAAGCGCGGCTCGGGCAGCAGCGGCCAGGTGCAGAACCCGGACCGAATCGTGAAGATGCGCCCGGCGGGTGCCGCCTGACCCCACCTTGACAGCAGGGGCGCGCACTTCCCATAGGACGGGCGGTGCGCGCCTGTAGCTCAGTCGGTAGAGCACGAGACTTTTAATCTTGGGGTCCTGGGTTCGAGCCCCAGCGGGCGCACCAAGAAAGCCGAACGGGTAGAGGGCTCGGTCCGTAGAGGCACGTTCCCTGCCCGGACATCGCCCGGACAACTGAGCCGAAATGATTTGCTCGTCGGTGGGCGGCGGTCGTCTCGGTCGCGGCACGCTGGCAGCCTGGCCAGGAGGTGTTCGCGAGAGGGCAGGGGGCTCCACCGGCACCAAGGCCGTAAGCGGGACCTTGTGCCGCCTTCCTGGAGACGTCGCTTCCCAAACTCGGGCAGGGAGCAGACATGCCCCAAACCTACCGCCCCGCGCGTCCTGCCTTTTGGCCTATTTCAGACTCCATGCTGCGGATCCGCGTGTTGCTGCGCGGCTTCAAAGAACCGGCCGCTTGAAGACGGGCATGCCGTGCCCCTTGAGCGTCGCGAAGGTGGATGGGTGATGCTGGCCGGGAGCAGACCCACCGCTTCCGGTATTCAAGCCAGAACGGCTGCACCGCGCAGCCATGAGCGGCGGCCGAGGCGTGGCCTGGTCAGCCCGCCACACCTTCCGCCGCGATCCCGTTCAGCCGCCCCATCGCCGCCTCCGGCAGCTCGAGCCCGGCCGCCGCGAGGTTCTCCCGCAGATGCGCGACGGAGGAGGTGCCGGGGATGAGCAGGATGTTGGGCGAGCGGCGCAGGAGCCAGGCGAGCGCGACCTGCATGGGCGTCGCGCCCAGCCCCCCCGCCACCTCCGACAGGATCGAGGATTGCAGCGGGTTGAACCCGCCGAGCGGGAAGAAGGGCACATAGGGGATGCCGTCCCGCGCGAGACCGTCGATCAGCGCGTCGTCGCCACGATGGGCGAGGTTGTACTCGTTCTGCACGCAGGCGATGGCGCAGATGCCGCGCCCCTGCGCGACCTGGGCGGGGGTGACGTTGCTGAGACCGATGTGCCGCACCAGCCCCTCTCGCTGCAGTTCGGCCAGCGCCGTCAGCGGCGCCTCGATCGAGCCCTCGGCGGGGCCATGGACGCTGAACATGATGCGCAGGTTCACCACCTCCAGCACGTCGCGGCCGAGGTTGCGGAGGTTGTCGTGCACCGCCTGCGTCAGATCCTCCGCCGAGAAGGCCGGGAGCCAGGAGGCGTCCTCGCCGCGGCGAGCGCCAATCTTGGTGACAATGACGAGGTCGTCCGGATAGGGGGCGAGCGCCTCGCGGATCACCTGGTTCGTGGCATGTGGGCCGTAGAAGTCGCTCGTGTCGATGTGGTTTACCCCCGCCGCGACCGCCTCGCGCAGCACGGTGAGCGCTTCCGCCCGGTTCCGCGGCGGCCCGAAGACGCCGGGCCCGGCGAGCTGCATGGCGCCGTAGCCGAGCCGCCGCACGCGGCGGTCGCCGAGGTGGAAGGTGCCGGAATTGTCGATGCTGGCCATGACCGTTCTCCTTGAACGCCCCCTAGCTAAGCCCTCCTCCGCTGCACGATAATCGGACATAATCCGTACAAGCCGTACGAAATGGCGGACAATGACGGCAGACCTCAGCGACCTCAACGCTTTCCTCGCGGTGGCGCGGGCGGGGGGCTTCCGCGACGGCGCGCGCGCCGCCGGTGCCAGCGCCTCCGGCCTCAGTGACGCGGTGAGGCGGCTGGAGGCGCGGCTCGGCGTGCGCCTCCTGAACCGCACCACCCGCAGCGTCGTGCCGACCGAGGCCGGCCGGCGCCTGCTCGAGCGCCTCGGCCCCGCGCTGGGCGAGGTGGAGGCGGCGCTGGACGCGGTGAACAGCTTTCGCGACCGGCCCGCGGGCACGCTGCGGCTGAACGTGCCCGTCAGCGCCTCCCGCCTCGTGCTGCCGCGCCTCGTGCCGCCCTTCCTCGCGGCCTATCCCGAGATCCGGCTGGAGGTGATCGCCGAGGACGGCTTCGTGGACGTGCTGGCCGCCGGCTGCGACGCCGGCATCCGCTACGACGAGCGGCTGGAGGCGGACATGATCGCGGTGCCGATCGGGCCGCGCGTCCAGCGCTACGCCACGGCGGCCTCGCCGGACTACCTCCGCCGCCACGGGCGGCCGGAACACCCGCGGGATCTCCTCCGCCACGCCTGCCTTCGCGGCCGCTTCGCCAGCGGTGCCATGACGGTGTGGGAATTCGAGCGGGAGGGGGAGGTGGTGCGCGTGGACCCGACCGGTCCCCTCCTAGTCAGCGTGGGTGGGGCGACAGACCTTGCGGTGGAGGCGGCGGTCGCGGGCACGGGGATCATCATCCTCTTTGAGGACTGGCTCCGCCCCCACCTCGACAGCCGCGCCCTGGAACCCGTGCTCGAACCCTGGTGGCAGGCCTTTTCGGGGCCGTTCCTCTATTATCCCGGCCGTCGCCTGGTCCCGGCGCCGCTGCGGGCCTTCATCGACTTCATCAAAGATGCAGCACGCTGAGCATCAGCCGAGAAAGCGGATGCCTCGCGAGCCGCACAGCCCAGGCTTGTGCTCGCGTCGCATCCTTGCGGCGGTGAGATCAAAGGTTGGGCGAGCCTCCCGTCACCAGCCGCCTCCGCCGTTCTCAGCCCCGACATAGGTGGTCAGTTCGTCAGGGGACCCCTTCGGCAAAGCGTCTCTGCTGCGTCATGGGCTTCTCCCCTTTCATGGGGAGATCCCACTATGTGCCTTACCGGACAGCAAACCTCTTGTTGCAGATACTGTTCAGGAACCCAGCTCGCGGTTGGGCTGCCACCATGCGGCTACAGCAGACGTTTTTAGTTTCGTTAACCAGTTCATCCAACTTGCGCGTCTGGACGGGTTGCCAAAGGCGAGGGCCTGTTGATTGTTTGGAGGTGTCCAAGGCCCCGCCATCCCGTGCGGCTTGTAGAGCACCGCAGTGACCTGATCGCCGTTGTGTCCAACGGACCATTCAAGCCAGTGCTCGCGCTTGGCCGACCGGCGGAACTTCCTGATCGCCCGCTCGCTGTCTGCCCGCAATTCGATGAAGTCCCATCCGGCTGCACCACCCCAGGGGTGGCCGACATTTTCCCTGATGGTGACTGCGCACGGTCTCGTTTTCATGTCAGCCGCGGGACCCAAGATGATGATCGGAGATGTGGCTGGCCCGGCGCCGCTGAAAAAGGCCCATGCCGAGGAGGCCCATGCCGAAGACGGCAAGGGAGGTGGGCTCGGGGACGCTGATCGGAGCCGTGGATGCAATGAGGCCGGCTGCCTCGAAGGAAACAACGCCGCTCGACAGGGTGATTGTCGTGAAGGGCGTATCCGAGAGCACGCTGATATAGGCGCTTCCGCCCGGACCCTGGAAGCCGTTGCCAACAAAGCCGGCGGCGAGGCTCTGCACGGTGGAGCCAGTCAGAGTGTCGGCGGCCGTGTTGTTGAAGGTGATGGCATTGGAACTGTCGATCGAGCCCCAGAGCAGGGCAAGAGCGGTCTGCGGCGCGGCGAAGGTGATGATGATGCTCCCCAGCCCGGTGGACAGGTAATTCCCGCTCAGGCCCGCATTCGTGGTCTGGTCGGAGGCGAAGTCACCGGTCAGGTAGGTGGGATTGCCGCTGCTGACGCCCGCCACCGGAATGGCGTGGAGCCCTGAAGAGGCGCCCCGCACGATGCCCTGGTTCGCCCCGACAGCGAAGCCGATCGTGTAGCCGTCGCCGGAGAAAGCGGCCTGCGACGGTGCCGTCGTACCCTGCAGGCCGATGGTCGTCGTGGTGCCTGGAACAGGCACGGGCGTGAACAGGCTGGTAGTGGTGATCAGCGCCGCATCGGCATGGGCGGAGAGCCCGATCAGGGCAACTCCGGCGAGCAGGAGGTTTCGCATGTATGGCTCTTGGCATTCCAGCGGCAGGACCATCCCACCGATCGTTTCATATTGGTATCATGACCACCGTCCCAAAAACAAGATTAAGTTTCGTTTAAGCAACACAAAATGAGCGGTTCTGGCTTGCCGGCAGGAAGGCGTGTGGGCGCTGGTTGCCGCGGAGCTTGAGTTCGTCGTCCAGGCACCCGGGATGTCCTGTGAGCCTCGGCTACGGCGCAAAGCGAGGCGCGCTACCGTGCAACCTGCGAGCCTCCCAAAGTGCCGACGCACGCGCCTGGTGGCTCGCCGCCTTCCTGAGCGCCGAGCAATCCACGGTCACGCGTGCCTTGGACCGCCTCCCCGAACTCGATCTCACCCGTCGCAGGGGTGACCCCAAGGATCGTTGCTCCGTACCTTTCCGGCTCATCGTGCTAGGTGCCGCCCCGCTGCGCGGGTTGCGCGCCCCTTGGGTGAGGTCGTCAAAGCATCCGCGCTGCAAGGCCCGGTCGGCGAAGCGCCCGAGGTTCGGACATGCTGTTGCGCCGACAAGGTGGCTGAGTTCGCCGGATTGGCCCCCTTGGACCACCGGAAGTGACGGGAAGGCGATGCGGCTGTCGCAGCGGAGGGGTAGCGGTGGGCTCCGAACTGTCTTTCCTGAGATAGGTTCACGGATGATTAACGAATCACGTGTGTTTCCGCTCGGCCGGGCCCTGCACTGCGGCGGCCCGGATCACCCTAGCCCTGCTGGAGCTCACCATGCACATCCAGAAGCGCTCCGGCCTAACCGCTTCCCGCTTCCTGTTCATGTTGGATGCAGCCTTTCTCGCTCTGGCCTGCTACGCCGCGGTTCTGCTTATCGCCACGGATCATCCGATCGGTCCCGCGGCCTTGGCCTTTCCAGCGACTGACCTGATGTTCCTCTACGCGCTGGGCCTCTACCGACGTGAGGCGTTAATCGAGACTGGGGACATGCTCGGGCGTGTGCCGATCGCGGCCGGTGCAAGCAGCTTGATCAGCTGGGCCGCAACGGCAGCCCTGCCGGGCGGCTTCGCTCTCCCGAATGCCCATCTGGTGTTCGCCGCCTGTGTACCGTGCTTCGCGGCCGCTGGCCTTGCCGCACGCCTCACGCTCCAGTTGCTTCGACGCCGCGGTGCCTTCCGCCGCCGCCTCCTCGTTATCGGCGCCGGACGCCGCGCCTGGGACCTGATCTGGGTGCTGCGCCGGGAGGCACGAACCCTGGCCTTTGATGTCATTTTCGTCCACGCCGACGTCATGGGCGAAGTTGATCCACGCCTGACAAAAGATCCTGGCAGCCGAATTGTTGTCGGCCTGAAGGATCTTCTCGCGACGGTTCGCGGCCTCAACCCCGACCAGATCGTGGTGGCGCCGGACGAGCGGCGCGGCCTGGCCACGGACAGCCTGCTCGCATGCAAGATGGCGGGGTACCCGGTAACCGAGTACGCTCAATTCCTGGAGAAGGAGATCGGCCGGATCGACCTCAAGCGCCTCGATCTCGGCTGGCTGCTGTACTCAGACGGCTTCGTCATGGGAACGATGGACCGCTGCTTGAAGCGCGCACTCGACCTCACCATCGGCGCCGTGCTGCTGTTCCTCGTTTCGCCAACTCTCCTGGTCGCCGCCCTGGCGGTGAAGCTTGAGGACCCCGGCCCCGCGCTCCACCGTCAAGATCGCGTTTCGCGTGGAGGACGCGTGTTCCGCATTCTCAAACTTCGTACGATGGCATCGAATGCGGAAGGCTGTGGCGCTGTTCGTGTGGCGAAGGCCGACCCGCGCATGACAAGGATCGGCCTGATCCTGCGCCGCACGCGCCTGGATGAATTGCCGCAGCTTCTGAATATTCTGCGCGGTGATATGGCCTTTGTTGGACCGCGTCCGGAGCGGCCCGATTTTACCCAGAAGCTCTCCAGCCAGCTGCCCCTCTACGAGGAACGCCACCTTGTGCGGGCCGGCCTTACCGGATGGGCTCAGGTCAACTATCCTCATGGAGCATCACTGAACGATGCGCGCTCCAAGCTGAGCTACGACCTCTTTTACGTGAAGAACTTCGGCATCCTGTTCGACCTACGGATCATCCTGCAAACCCTGCACGTCATGTTCTGGCCGAGTGGAGCTCGGTGAGGCACCCTTCCCACCATCTGTTTTGGTTCGTCAGACGCCGGCACAAGGTTGAGTGCAGTAGACCCGGGGCCTATCAACGATCCTCTTGATCTTCGATGCTGCTGCGAACCCCTGGTGTCCGGAGGTGCTGCCATGGCTGACCTGTTCTGGCTCACGAAGACGCGGATCCAGCGGCCCGCCCTACCACCCGCTCTCGCGTGGAGTACCAAGCGTGGAGGACCGGCGAGTTGTCAGTGGCATCATCCACGTGAATCACATCCACCTTCGCTGATGCGTTGCGTCTGCCGAGTACGGCTCGCAGGAGAGACGCCATAATCGCTTCGTCCGACGGCCACATGGTCCGGAAAGTGCGGACCCACCAAGGCTGGCGAGCACGGAGCCAGCGCCCGCGCGTGCTGTGCGGCCAGTGCTACGAATGAAGCCCCCACTGCGCTGTCGTCCAACCGGCCACCGGTGTGGACTTCGCTCCCTGCTGCCGGTGGTCTCCACCGCGGCGAACCTGAACTTTCACTCTTCCGCACGGCAATCCAAAGTCAGGATAACGGGCTGGTGGTCGGACAAGCGTGTTTCCGTGTCGTATCGGACCGAATGAACCCTCGGAGCGAGGTCCTCCGTGACGAAGATGTAGTCACAGCAATGCGGCTGCCCATAGGTCTGGTCCGTGATGCAGAAAGAAGGTGGGTGCGGCGCGCCTCCATGGCGGATTTCCCAGCTGTCCAGAAACGGCGGTGCGCCGCGCTCCAGAGGCGCAGACAGGTGACGCTTCGTGGGATCCGACGGCGGCATATTGAAGTCGCCCGTCAGGATCGCGGAGGATGGATGCGGCTGAAGGGCATAGGTGCCGGTCCCTGGCTCCCGAGGCCGCACGGCACGGTCGTGGGCAAGGGCGTGCGCGACGCGGATCGCTTCCACCTGCAACCGTCGGTGCTCAGCCGAATGATACTCCAGGTGTGTCGTCATGATGCGCACGGGGCCGAACGTGGTCAGAACCGTCGCCTCAAGCAGCATGCGCGGCATGCTGTGCGGCCCTCCCCCAGGCCAGGGAAGCGTGTGGCGAAGGACCTGGCACACGGGCAGGCGTGACAGAATCATGTTGCCGAAGCGCCGGACCGCTCCGCCCTCGCCCATGACCTCCAGCCCTGCTCCGGCAATCGCCTGGAAGCCAGGCAGCAGGTCCGCGATTTCGGCAAATTGGTTCTCGCCCCTGTTTCCCTTGAGATCGGGCAGGTTGTCGGAGAGCTCCTGCAGGCACAGCACGTCGAAATCCGCGAGCGACCGCGCGTGGGCAATGATGCGCGCTAGGTCAGCTCGTCCGTCCATGCCAAGTCCCCACTGGACGTTCCAGGTAACAATCTGCATGGGTCAGCGGATTCCGGCGCGCATGAAGCTCTGAACGAATTGCCGCTGGAACAACAGGAAGCCGATCAGGAGCGGCGCTGAGGTCATCAGGGTCGCGGCGCAGATCACGGCCCAGTCCACACCCTGATCTCCACCTGCGAACACCTGGAGGCCAACCGTCAGCGGGCGCGCCCCAACCGAGTTCGTCACGATGAGCGGCCAGAGGAAGTTGTTCCAGTGGTAGCTCACCGAGACGAGGCCGTAAGCGATGTAGATGGGACGTGCCAGTGGGACGTAAATCTTGAGCAGGATCTGCAGGGCGCTCGCGCCCTCCACCCGCGCAGCGTCGTCGAGCTCGCGCGGGATCGTCTTGAAGGTCTGCCGGAGCAGGAAGATGCCGAAGGCCGAGGCGATGTAGGGCAGGGCGATGCCGGGGATGGTGTCGACCAGGCCGAGCTGGCTCATCGTGCGATAGTTCTCCACGATCAGCACGTCCGGCATGATCATGAGCTGAACCAGCACGAGCGCGAAGGCAATGCCTCGTCCAGGAAACTCGAAGCGCGCGAAGGCATAGGCGGCCAGCGTCCCCAGCACGACTTGGCAGAGGAAGATCAGCGTCACCAGAATGGTGGTATTGAGAAAATAGCGCGCGAAGGGCGCCGCATCCCAGGCGCGCCGGAAGTTCTCCAGCGTCAGCGGCGCGTCCAGCTGCAGGCGTGTCGTGTATTCCGCCTCGTGGAAGGCAGCCCAGAATGCAAAGAGCAGGGGCAGGATCCAGAGAACCGCGAGCAGGATCGCCCCCGTTCCTTCGAGCAGGCGCCAGGTGCCGGTGGGCGCATAGGGGGAGGCGCGCTCCTCCAGCCCTGCGCCGCGGCGGCCGGCTGGCCGGCTGGCCGGAACGGCAGGTTCCGCGAAGCCGTCTCTCACTGGTAATGGACCCTTCGTTCGAGCCAGCCGTACTGAACGAGCGCCGCGATCGCCAGGAGAGCGAGGAGCACAACGGTCAGGGCGGCCGCGTAGGACGTGTCCCAGAAGTTGAAGCCGACCTGATAGATGTAGAACAGCAGCAGCGAGGTGGCGTTGTCCGGGCCGCCCCGTGTCATGACGATGATGTGGTCGACGGTGCGGAAGGCATTGATGACGGCGTTGATCAGGACGAACAGCGTCGTCGGCATGAGCAATGGGAACTGGACGCGGCGGAAGAACGTCCACCGCGACGCCCCTTCGAGGGAGGCGGCCTCCGCCAGCACGGGCGAGATCCCCTGCAAGGCCGCGAGATAGAAGATCATGAAGAAGCCGGCCTCCTTCCAGACGGCCACGAGCGTGACGGCGGCCAGCGCGGTTTCCCTTGACCCGAGCCAGTTGTGCGAGCTGAACCCGAGCGCGCCGGTGATCTGCTCCAGAAGGCCGTATTGCGGCGTGTAGAAGAAGAGCCAGATGTTGGCGACTGCGATCATCGGCAGGATGGTGGGCGTGAAATAGGCCATGCGTGCGAAAGTGCGGCCGGGGATACGGTCGTTCACCCAGATCGCCATCAGCAGCGCGAGCCCGATCGCGAGGGGAATGGTGCCGAGCGCGAACCACAGATTGTTGGTCAGCGACTGCCAGAAGACGGGATCGGCGAGGATCTGCTCGTAATTCGCGGCACCGACGAAACGCGATGGGCGGCGCGGGCGAGCGGTGGAGGTGAAGCTCTCCACGAAGCTCGCGACCGCGGGCCAGTGCGTGAAGGCGACGAGAAGCACCATCGCCGGCAGCAGCAGCAGCCAGCCGTGGGCGGCTGAGGAAAGGCGGCTTTTCATCGATCCCTGTTGCTGGCTGCCCCCGCGGCATAGGGGGCTGTGACACGGAGCGGGCGGCACCAGGGTGCCGCCCGCGAGGCTTGAGGAGGGCTAGCGGTACGGACGGAGGATGCGCTCGGCCTCGGCCTGCGCGTCCCGGAGCGCCCGTTCGGGCGGCTTGCCGCCCGTCAGGGCTGCCTGGATGTTGTCGCCAAGCGCCTTGGTGACGCGCTGGTTCTCGTGGGTGGAGAGCTCGGCCACCGCGAACTCCAGCTGGTCGCGCGCCACCGCCGCCGCCGGGAAGCCCGCCACGTAATCCTTCATGGTCCCGGTGTTGTAGGTCGCGCGGCTCACGCCGACATAGCCGGTGTCGATGCTCCAGCGCGCGGCACGCTCAGGCTGGGTCATCCACTTCGCGAAGCGGAAGGCGGCCTCCTGCTGTGCTGGCGTGGACTTCTTGGCGATATTGAAGTTGCCGCCTCCGGTTGGGCTGCCGCGGCGCTTGTTGGCTGGCAACATGGCCACACCGAAGTCGAATCGGGCATTGGTCCGGACGTTCGTCAGGTTGCCGGTCGTGGTCCACATCATCGCGGTCTTTCCCTCGAAGAAATCCCGCGGCGTCGTGCCCCACTCCACGATGCCGGGTGCGTGGACCTTTTGCTTCTGGGCCAGGTCCACCCAATACCGCAGGGCCTCAACGACACCTGGCTTGTCGAAGAAGGTCCTGTCCCCCTCCTGGTTGGCGAGCACCTCGCCCGCCTCGATCGCGAGCGCCTGAAGCATCCAGTAGCCGAAGCCTGTTGAGGGGATCTGGGTGCCCCACTGGCTGACATTGCCGGCGGCGTCGCGCTTCGTGAGCTTCTCGGCGAAGGCTGCGTGCTCCGCCCAGCTGGCCGGCGCCTTCTCCGGATCGAGACCGGCCTGCCGGAACAACTCCTTGTTCCAGTAAAGCACGATGGTCGATCGCTGGAACGGGATGCCCCAGGTCTGGCCGCCCGTCTGGCTGTTCAGCATGAAGGCGGGGAAGAAGTCGGCCAGCCACGCCTTGTCCGCGTCCGTCCTGATCAGGCCATCGAACGGAATCACGGCCTCCTCGTCGATCAGCGTGAACATGTCCGTGGAGAGCAGGACGGACAAGGTTGGGGGCGTGCCGCTCTTGTGGGCTGTCAGGACCTTGACGAGGGTCTCCTGATAGGTGCCGGCATAGACCGGCATCACCTTGATATCGGGGTTCTCCCGCGAGAAGTCGGCGGCGTAGCCGTCGATCACGCGGGTGATCGTGCCGCCGACGGCGACGGGATAGAAGAACGAGAGTTCGGTCGGGCCACCCTGCGCGAGGGCGGGCCTGGCCAGTGCCGCGGCCGAGAGCGCGGCGGAGCCCGCCATGAAATGTCGCCTGTGCATCATCCCTCCATTATCCGGCTTGCTCCGGAACGCCTTCTTATCACGACATCGATGACGCCTGCGTGACGGTGGATCAGGCCACCCGCTGCTCGCTGCCGCGCTCGAACCAGTGGGCGTCCTCGGGTGACCAGGCGAGATGGACCGTGTCACCAGCCTTGATCCCGACCCGCCCGCCGGTGCGCGCAACAAAGGTCGCGTCGCCAAGCCGCGTTTCGATCAACGTATCGGCACCGAGATATTCGGCTGCCACGATTTCGGCGGGAATACCCCCCGGGTCCAGCCGCACCGCTTCAGGCCGGACTCCCACGGAGAGATCTGGCAGCCGGTGAGTCTGGAAGCGCGGGAGTGCCCAGTCGCGCCCGGCCAGCACGGCGGCCGGCACGACATTCATCGGCGGTGTGCCGACGAAGCGAGCCGCGAAGGCGGATGCGGGGCGGTCATAGAGCTCGGCCGGCGTTGCGTTCTGCTCGATACGTCCGCCGCGCATCAGGATGACGCGATCAGCCATGGTCATCGCCTCCACCTGATCATGGGTGACGTAGATCATCGTCATGCCCAGGCGCTGCTGCAGGGCGCGAATCTCGCGGCGCATCTCCAGGCGCAGCTGCGCGTCCAGGTTGGAGAGCGGCTCGTCCATGAGGCAGACCGAGGTCTCGGCCACAATGGCGCGCGCAAGGGCCACGCGCTGCTGCTGACCGCCCGAGAGCTGGGATGGGCGACGTTCGAGGAATGGCTTCAGGCCCAGCATGTCAGTGGCCCGTGCAAGGCGGAGGTCGCGCTCGGCGCGCGGAACGCCGCGAACCTTCAGGCCGAACAGAATATTTTCCGCGACCGACAGGTGTGGGAACAGCGCGTAACTCTGGAAGACCATGGAAATGCCGCGCTTCGCTGGCGGCAGACTGGTTACATCCCGCCCGGCGATCTCGATTCTGCCGGAGGTGGGCGCATCCAGCCCGGCAATGAGGCGCAGGGTGGTGGACTTGCCGCAGCCTGAAGGCCCGAGCAGCGCGACGAGGTTGCCGGCCTCAGCGACAAAACTCACCCTGTCGACGGCGGCCGTGCCCGCCCAATCCTTCGACACCCCGTCGACGACGATGCTGTGCATTCCTGACGCCCCTGACAAAGCGGTGGGGTTCCAGCTGCACCCCGTCGTTCTAGGCAGCCCGGATGTACATGCGGCTTCGTGCCACCCCATCCCTTGCTTCGATGTGGAATGTCGCACAGCATATTTTGAAGGTCAAACATCCCGGGACGATCAGGAAACCTGCGAGGAGACCACAGGTGCCGACCCGATGCCCCATCTATCTGACCTCCGCGGCTGGTTTCCTGCCCTGAACCGAAGGGGGATGAAGGGGGAGGGATACGGCAAGAGGCTGAGCGCGCGTGGGAACCCGATGGCGTGAGGCTTCCTTGGCATCCTCGCACGCAGCGAGGATTGCAGGCCGGAGGACCAGCCGCCCGTCCTGAGGCCAGGGTGGCATGGAACGGACGGAGGGGAAGCCCCGGGCAGCCGGAACGGCCGGCTTTGCGGAGCATTGGTGGCAGCGGTAGCGTCCCTCAACCGGCAGGGGAGGGGAGCATGGGCAAGCTCGACGGCAAGCTCGCGTGGATAACCGGCGCAGGCAGCGGCATCGGAGAGGCGGTGGCACGGCGCTTCGCCGCCGAAGGCGCGACCGTTGTGGCGACCGGGCGCCGTCTGGATCGGCTGGAGCAGGTGGCGGAACAGATCCGGAGAGAAGGCGGTCGTGCTGAGGTGCAGTCCGCCGACCTGACGGCATCGTCCGAGGTGCAGCGGGTCGCGGACTGGATCGGCACCACCTTTGGGCGGCTGGACATTCTGGTCAGCAATGCCGGACTGAACGTGACGGCGCGAAGCTGGGCCGATCTCACTCCGGAGGGGATCGACCAGCTCGTGCAAGGCAATCTCGCCTCGGCCTTCTACGTCGCACGGGCGGTGTTGCCGATCATGCGCGCACAGGGCGGCGGCGTGATGATCCATACGGCGTCGATGGCCGGCCGCAACGTGGGCGTGATGAGCGGCGCGGGCTACAACGCGGCCAAGCACGGGGTCGTGGCAATGAGCCATAGCATCAACATGGAGGAGTGCGTCAACAACATCCGCAGCACCGCCTTCTGCCCGGGCGAGGTGAACACAGAGATCCTGAAGAAGCGGCCCAACCCGCTGAGCGAGGAGGATCTGGGCCGCATGCTTCAGCCGGAGCACTGCGCGGACTTGATCCTTTATGCCGCAACGCTGCCGCCAGGCGTCACGATGAACGAGGTCTGGCTGACGCCGACCTACAACCGCGGCTATGTCGCGGCGCTCGGACGGAAGCTGTAGACGAACAGGGACCTGCTCCTCGAAGCCGTCTCGTTCTGCTGCCTGTGCGGTCAACCCTCGATATCCAGTCGGCTCGTGGCGCCACTCCATGTTGCGGTGCGACCCGAAAGATGCCGGAGGCCAAGCCGCAGAAGGCTGACCGGCCGCGGAAGACGCCGTAGGCGACACTCCCAGGGTGCCGGAGCGTCTCCGCCGGTTCGGAGACGCTCCGAGGTCCTGCTGTCTCAGCCGAGCATGCTGTCCGTAAGCACCTGGCGCCCCTCCGCTGCGCCGGCGAGCAGGAAGTGCAGCAGAGGGTTCACGCCTGCTGCCGCGACGTCTTCATAAGTCGCCAGGTATCATTTGGTGTCAAGCGCGGCAGAAGGGTCACGTCCTTCACGCCAGCCGGTGGTCATGTAGTGTTCAAAGGCATCAATGCCGGCGCTGGCCACATCCGTGTAGCGGGCGAAGTAGCCATCCGTATCGAAATAGGCGTTGGGATCGCGGTGTTCCGCGCGGCCGCTGATTTCATAATGGGTCCTCGCATCGATCCGCGCGAAACCGACGTCCGGATTGAGCAGTAGGTATGCCTCGCTGTCGAAGCCATCCGCGCTGACCAGCCCGGCACGACCCACGGCGTTGAGGGCCACTCGTCCTTCCGACGCACCATTGGTGAGATAGTGGCTCAGCGGGTTGATGCCGGCGTTCCGTACGTCCGTGTAGCGAGCCAAGTAGTTGGCCGTGTCGAAATTGAAGGAAGGATCGCGTCCCTCCCTCCAGCCCGAACTCCGATAGTGCTCGAGAACGCTGACCCCTATCGCCATCGTCGTAGGGGGTGACACCATTGGCGAATCGCAGCACTTCACCCCCGATCACCGTATCGGCACCACTCAGACCCGTCACTTGGACGCGCGTGCCCAGGTCGATGACTGCGTAGTTCTCGAAGTTGCCGGAGAACACGATTGTATCCCGGCCAAGGCCGCCGTCTAGAAGATCGTTCCCGGCACCGCTGGCCAGGAGGTCGTTCCCGGCACCGCCAAGCAGGGTGTTCTCGCCGGATGAGCCGATCAGCGTGTCGTCGAACTCGCGGCCCCGCACGTTTTCGATCCCGGCCAGCACGTCGCCCTCGGCCGAACCGCCGGAGCCGGAGCCGGTGTTGAGATCGATGTTCACAGCTGCAGGGCTCCCGGAGTAGTCGGCCCAGTCATTGCCGTCGCCGCCGTTCAGGGTATCTACGCCGGGGCTTCCGGACAGCGTGTCGTTCCCACCGAGGCCGATCTGCTGATCGTTGCCGTTGCTGCCGGAGAGCGTGTCATTACCCGGCTCACCAAGAACGGGAATGATCCCACCCGGGTTCGGAATCACGCCGAGGTTGAGGTCCGCCAGGTCAAGCGTGATCGCCGTTTGCGGGGCGTTCTGGCCGTCCGAGACAAGCTGGATCTGGACGTCGAAGGATTGCTGCCCCGCCGTCAGGGCGACGGTGTCGAGCAGGCGAAGGGTGTTGCCATCGAGGCGGACGAGAGCCGCATCGGCTCCGCCAGCAATTTGTGCGACGAGGCCATGTGTTGTGTCCGGATCCATCAAGGCAAGGTCGCCCAGCGCAGCACCCGTTACGCCTTCCAGGATGCCGCCGGCGATCGGCACGAAGTCAAGCCCCGTTTGGCGCGTTGTCGTTGGCGTCCGTTACCGTCACGCTGATCGGGTCGGACACCAAGGTGATGGCGCTGCCGAGAATGCTGCCCAACAACGCTGCTTGAAGGGCGACGTCGAAGTTGCGCTGGGCGGCATTCTCGAAGTCGAAGGGCTGCTTGGCGAAGATGTTCACCGCGAAGGTACCGTCCGGACCCAAAGTGGGCGAGGTAAGCCCGAACTTGTCAGCGTCGTCCCCCACCAAGGTCAGGGTGGATAGGTTGAGTGCGCCGAGAGCGCCAGCCGCGAAGCCAATAGTCCCGAAAGCTTGGTTGGGCGTGCCGTTCTCCTGGATCGTCAGCGGACCGGATGGCAGGGTGACCGAGAGCAAGGACATGGCGTTCCTTCTGGAAACGATGATTTGTCTTTGCGGCTTCTCCGATGTGGCTTTCCCCTCGGGTCGGCGGACCAAGCTTGGATTTATCGATCCGTACTCGCAATTGATCGTTCGGCCGGAAGATGCTTTTTTTGGATGTGAATGTACTGCGTTTCCAGCGCGACTATCTAACTGGGATTTTTGGCACTTTGCCGGACCAGGCATCAGCTTTGGCAGCCGCGCATAAATTTTACGGCAGTGATGTTCATTCCGGAATCAACCAAACTGATAAATCGAAACCGGCCAATCGGCTGTTACTTCCTTTCCATGCCGGCGACAGAGGGATTTTTGTAATCTGATCGTCGCGCGAAAAGTGCTTTGGAGGCAATTTCAATGCGTCTGCGAGCGACATGTCGCAATAACGGGCTCAGGCATGACGAGGCTGTTTGCAGAAATCCTGGAAGGAACCGTCCTGAGATGAGTAATATGCATACGGTGTGGAGCAGGGAGCGGAGGAAAAAGACCGCAAGGGTTGTCGCCGAGATCCAATCGCCTTTTCTCAAGCAGCCCTGCGCCGGTGCGCTTCACTGACGGGTGCCGTTTGCCCAGACGCAGCCGTAGCCTTCGATGATCGGATGCGTGGTTGCCCGAAAATGGGTCCATGCGTGGCGATACAGCCCCTGGTCACAACAGCCGACATGGCCGCGCTCACGGTACAGGCGGAGACGCCCCCCTGCGGCTCCCGATCCTCGGGTGCTCCTTTACGCCGGGCGCTGCCGCGCGGGCTGTCCCATGTGAGGGCGGCACATCAATTCGTCGGCCTAGCGGGCTGCGCAGCGAACATCGCGTGAAGCTGGGACACAACGGCGGCTCCCTCGCCTACGGCGGCCGCAACGCGCTTGGTCGAGCCCGCGCGGACGTCGCCGATGGCGAAGACGCAGGGCATGCTGGTTTCGAGCGGCGAGGCGCCCGATCCGGTGACCACGAAACCCTTGGGGTCGGTGTCGACGCAGTCGCGTGCCCAACCCGCATTGGGGTCTGCGCCGATGAACAGGAAGACATGCCGCACCGCGCGCCGCTGCAGCGTGCCGTTGCCACGATCGCGGAAGGTAGCCGCAGCAAGGCCGGTTTCACGACTGCCCTCCAGGCCGACAATCTCGCTGCCGACGTGCAGCTCCACGTTGGGGAGCCCACCGATGCGATCGATCAGATAGCGTGACATCGTCTGTGCAAGGTCCCGCCGCACGACGAGGTGGAGCTTCTTGACCTGCGGGGCCAGGAACACGACGGCCTGGCCGGCAGAGTTGCCGCCGCCCACCAGGACGACCTCCTCGCCGGCGCATAGCCGCGCCTCAACGGCCGAGACCCAGTAGGAGACGCCGGCTCCTTCAAACTCCTCGAGGTTGGGGATGTCGGGCCTGCGATAACGGGCGCCGGACGCGATCACCACCGCGCGCGCCTTCACCCGGCGGTCGCCAGTGCAGAGCAGGGTCAGTGCGGAGCGATCGCACTCCATCCCCTGCACCGCGACGGGGATGGCCATCTCGGCGCCGAACTTCAGCGCCTGGTTGAAGGCCCGTCCGGCGAGCGCCTGTCCCGATATGCCCGTCGGGAAGCCCAGGTAGTTCTCGATCCGGGCGGAGGCTCCGGCCTGTCCACCCATGGCGCGCGAATCCAGCACCATCACGGACAGGCCCTCGGATGCCGCATAGACGGCCGTCGCCAGCCCGGCCGGCCCGGCGCCAACGATCGCGACGTCGTACAGCCGTTCGGGATCGATCGCCGGAACGATGCCCAGGCAGGCCGCCAGCTCGTCGTCGCTCGGGCGCTTGAGCAGCGGTCCGCTGGGGCAGACCACCAGCGGCAGCTCCTCCGGCAGCACGCCGGTGCGCTCCACCAGCGCACGGCCTTCCTCATCTGCCCGGATGTCGAGGACCAGGTTGGGCAGGCCGCTGCGGCCGAGAAAGTCCTGGAGCCGCAGGACGTCTGGGCTGCCGGGCACGCCGACCAGGATCGTGCCGGCGCCGCCCTCCTCGATCAGGGCGACCCTGCGCAGGATGAGGGCGCGCATGACGACCTCCCCCAGGTCCGCCGACCCGACCATCAGCGCGCGCAGGTGAGCGGGATCGAAGGGGAGCGCCACGCAGCCGTCCGGCCCCGCACGACCCGCCGCGATGGAGGGGCGGCCCGCCAGCTGATTCACCTCCCCCGAGAACTGACCGGGGTGGTGGGTGGTGATCACGGCATCGCGGCTCAGCCCGTCGCGCCGGACGACGTCGATCGACCCTTCCAGCACCAGCCAGGCGGGCGCGCCGTGGGCCCCGATCGCATAGAGCGTTTCGCCAGGAGGAAAGCGCACCGCGGCGCCGCTGGCGAAGCGTCGGGCCGTCTCCATCTGCGCGGGGGTGAGCACGGGGAACATCTGGTGCTCGCGCGTGTGGATGGTGCTCATGCCGCCCTCCGTGGCGCCGGCCAGCAATCTCCACACTATGGGGACACGGAGATTAGCGGGGCAGCGATCGTCAGAAAACCCGTGGGAACCATCCCCGCGTGGCGAGGCAGATGCCAGCTATACGGAGGCAGGCGCCGGCTATACGGAGGTCTTGGGTCCGCCATGAAGCCAGCGCAGAAGCCGACGGAGAGATGGAAGGCCGCGCTGCCCACGTCCGGCGAGGCAGCCCGGCCGCTGACGCCCACTTGCCGACGCCAGCGCACGAGCCAAGCGGGAGGGCTGACCTGGTCGGGTGTGTCCCGCTGATATGTTACAACTGTAGGCCTCGCCGCCTCAGGTGGGCGCGATCGCCAACTCTCGATCTGAGAACATCGAATGGGCCGGGATGGCTGGGGAACCTGGATTCGAACCAAGACTGCCCGAGTCAGAGTCGGGAGTTCTACCGTTAAACTATTCCCCAACGGCAGGCGCCCGGCCCTATAGCCTCAGGTGCCGCACACTGCAACCCTCCGCCGCGTCCTTCCTAATGATCGCTGCCGAGCTTGGTGCAGCCGGCAAGCAGGCCCCCGCCATCGCGTCAGCGCGGGCGATCCCCCTGCGCCCAGGGCCGCGGATACGCCACGTCAGACCGCGGCAGCCGCTTCGTCATCAGCCGGCGGAAGCGAGAGTTGGAATACGCCCTTGCCGCGCCCCATCTAGGCATGGAAAATCCTGAATCCAACATCATGCAACCTCGGAACGCGCCCCAGCCATCGGGCGGCAGGCGGGGGGGAGCTCCCCCGGTGCCATCCAACACCGCCCACACGAACGTCCCGCCGGGGGCGCCGCTTTATGCCGCGCTCGACCTCGGCACCAACAACTGCCGCCTTCTCGTCGCCAGCCCTTCCGGGCCGGCTGGGTTCAGGGTGCTGGACAGCTTCAGCCGCATCATCCGCCTGGGGGAGGGGCTGAGTTCCACCGGCGCGCTTTCCGATGCGGCCATGAACCGCGCCGAGGCGGCGTTGGAGGCCTGTGGCCAGAAGCTGGCCCGCCGCCCAGTGCAGGTGGTGAACGCGGTGGCGACCGAGGCCTGCCGGCGCGCGACCAACGGCCCTGGCTTCATGCGGCGGGCCGAGCGGGCGCTGGGCGCCCCCATCCGCGTCATCCCGGCGCGGGAGGAGGCGGAGCTGGCGATGGAATCCTGTGCCCCGTTGCTCCGGGAGGGTGACCGGCGTGCCCTGCTGTTCGACATCGGCGGAGGCTCCACCGAGATCGCCTGGATCCGGACGGATGGCCCGGAACAGCCGCGCCTGATCGGCACCATTTCCGTGCCGCTGGGCGTGGTCACCCTGGTGGAGCGCGACGGCCCGGCCTGCTTCAGCGGCGACGGCTTCGACCGCGTCGTGCAGGAAGTTGCCGGCCGCTTCGAGACCTTCGACGGCGTCCACCGGATTCGCCAGGAGATGCGGGCCGGTGGGGTGCGGCTGATGGGGACCTCCGGTACGGTCACCACCCTTGCCGGCATCGCCCTGGACCTGCCGCGCTACAGCCGGGCGGCCGTGGACGGGCACGAGCTGGCCATGGGCTGCGCGGATCGCGCGCTGGAGGCATTGCGGAGCATGGGGCCGGAGGGCCTGGCCGCGCATCCCTGCATCGGGCCCGAACGGGTTGATTTTGTGCTGCCAGGCTGCGCCATCTACGCCGCGATCCGCCAGGTCTGGCCGGCAGTCGGCATCACCGTCTGCGATCGCGGCCTGCGCGAAGGCCTGCTGCTGCGGGCCATGCGCGACCGTCGCCGCGCCCGCCGCGCCTGACGGACTGATCCCCGGAGCTGTCCGGAACCTCGAGGAACCACCCGTGACCGAATCCCAACGGCCGGGCGGCCAGCGCAGCGCCACAACCCGGCTGCGCACCGCCAAGGGCCGCACCACCGCCAGCCAGAAATGGCTCGAGCGGCAACTGAACGACCCCTACGTGAAGGCGGCCCAGGCCGCCGGCTGGCGCTCGCGTGCCGCCTTCAAGATCCTGGAGCTGGACGAGCGCTTCAAGCTGTTCCACCCGGGCCAGCGGGTCGTGGACCTGGGCGCGGCCCCGGGTGGCTGGACGCAGGTGGCGCTGCGGCGCCTCGGCGATCGGGGCAAGGTGGTGGCGCTGGACATCCTGCCCATGGAGCCCATCAGCGGCGCGATCGTGCTTCAGGGCGACTTTCAGGAGGAAGCGGCCGAGCGCGCGGTGCTGGAGGCGCTGGACGGCCAGGCCGACCTCGTGATCTCCGACATCGCCCCCAACACCACCGGCCACAACGCGACCGACCACCTGCGCATCCTGGCCCTGGTGGAGCTCGCGGCGGACTTTGCCCGGAGGGTTCTCTCCCCCGGCGGCGGCTTCGTGGCCAAGGTCTTCCAGGGCGGCACGGAAAGGGAGCTGCTGGCCCGCCTCAAGCGGGACTACGCCACCGTCCGCCATGCCAAGCCCCCGGCCAGCCGCAAGGACAGCGCGGAGATGTATGTGGTGGCCCAGGGCTTCCGCGGTGGGAGCATCCGTGGCGAGGACCTGCGGGAAGGACAGGGGCGGTAGGGAAGGGGCACCCACGCCCCCGCCGGGCATCAGCGTCTCGCCCCGGTCATGGGATGGTCGCGCGCGCGGCCTTGCGGCCCGCCCCCGGGAGAGCGTAGGAGGGATCGCCAAGGCAGCGCCGCCCCGTTTCCGAGAGGCCCCCGCCAATGGCACCCGATAGCACCCCGCCCCGTTTCCTCGCCCGGTTCGAGGAGGCCTATGCCTTCGACGACGTCCTGCTCGTGCCGGCCTACTCGAAGGTGCTGCCGGCGGGCACCGACACCCGCACCCGCATCACGCGCGAGATTGCGCTGAACATTCCGCTCGTGGCGGCGGCCATGGACACCGTCACCGAAGGACCGATGGCCATCGCCATGGCCCAGGCCGGCGGGATCGGGGTGGTTCACAAGAACCTCACCATCGCCGAGCAGGCGGCGCAGGTCCGCCGGGTGAAGAAGTTCGAGAGCGGCATGGTGGTGAACCCCGTCACCATCCAGCCCGACCAGACCCTGGCCGATGTCCGGGCCCTGCAGGACCAGTACAAGATCAGCGGCATCCCGGTGGTGGAGCCCGAGAGCGGGCGGCTGGTGGGCATCGTCACCTCCCGCGACGTCCGCTTCGCGACCGACCCCAACCAGCGCGTCTACGAGCTGATGACGCGGGAGCACCTGGTCACCGTCCCGGCCGACGTGACGCCCGAGCGCGCCCGGGCCCTGCTGCACAAGCACCGGATCGAGAAGCTGCTGGTGGTGGACGAGCGCGGCCGCTGCGTCGGGCTCGTGACCGTGAAGGACATGGACAAGGCCCAGGCCAACCCGAACGCCGTCAAGGACGGACTGGGCCGGCTGCGCGTGGCCGCCGCCACCGGCACGGGGGAGGACGGGCGCGCCCGGGCCGAGGCGCTGGTCGCGGCCGAGGTGGACATCGTCGTGGTGGACACCGCCCACGGCCATTCCGCGGGGGTGCTGAAGTCGGTCGAGCTGATCAAGCGCCTCTCCAACTCCGTCCAGATCATCGCCGGCAACGTAGCCACCCCCGAGGCCGTGGAGGCCCTGATCGAGGCAGGGGCGGACGGGGTGAAGATCGGCATCGGGCCGGGCTCCATCTGTACCACGCGCATCGTGGCAGGCGTCGGCGTGCCCCAGCTCACCGCCGTGATGGAATGCGCCGCCGCCGCGCGGGAGAAGGACGTGCCGGCCATCGCCGATGGCGGCATCCGCACCTCCGGCGACATCGCCAAGGCCATCGCCGCCGGGGCGGACTGCGTGATGATGGGCAGCCTGTTCGCCGGCACGGACGAGGCGCCCGGCGAGGTGTTCCTCTACCAGGGCCGCTCCTACAAGTCCTATCGCGGCATGGGCTCCCTCGGCGCCATGGCCCGCGGCTCGGCCGACCGCTACTTCCAGGCGGACGTGCAGGACAGCCTCAAGCTGGTCCCCGAGGGCATCGAGGGCCGGATCGGCTACAAGGGGGCGGTGGGCAACGTCATCCACCAGCTCGTCGGCGGCCTGCGCTCCGCCATGGGCTACACGGGCAACGCCACCATCCCGGAAATGCAATCCAACTGCCGCTTCCGCCGCATCACCGGCGCCGGGCTGCGGGAAAGCCATGTCCACGACGTGGCGATCACGCGCGAGGCGCCGAACTACCGGCAGGACGGGTGACGCGCCGGCCGCGCTCCACCTGGCGCGCGGCCTGCCCCCGGTCCGGGGTGCCAGGATGAACCGGGCTGCTGCCTGGGCCCGCGCCGTTGCCCTTCTTTCCGCGTTCAGCCTTCTTCCGGAACACCCGCCCGCGTGACCCCCACCGCCCGCATCGCCGCCGCCATCGCCCTGCTGGACGCGCTGGAATCCGCACCCCGCCGCCCCGCCGACGCGGTCGCGAACGATTTCTTCCGTGCCCGTCGCTTCATCGGCTCCGGTGACCGCCGCGCCATCGCCGACCGCGCCTGGGGCGTGGTGCGGGAGCGGGCGCGGCTGGACTGGCACCTCGACCATGTGGGTGCCGCTCCCAGCGGCCGCCTGCTGATGGCCGCCCACATGATCCTGGCAGAGGGTGCCGGGATGACCGGGGTCGAGGCCGCCTTCACCGGCGGGCAGTACGCGGAGCGGCCCCTCTCGGCGGAGGAGCGGCGCTTCGTGGCCAAGCTCGATGGCCGCCCGCTGCACCACCCCCGGATGGACGAGGCCACACGCCTGAACGTGCCCGAATGGGCGCTTCCCGGCCTTCGGGCGCGCTTCGGCGAAGGCTTGCCGGCGGCCGCTGCGGGGCTGGAGGGCTCCGCCCCGCTGGACCTGCGCGTGAACCTGCTCCGCACCACGCGGGAGACCGCCGCGGCCGCGCTGGCGGCGGAGGGGATCGAGACGGCGCCCACGCCCTTCTCCCCATGGGGCCTGCGCGTGGCGGAGCGCCGCCCGGTGCTGGCCACCCGCGCCTTCGAGGAAGGGCTGGTCGAGATCCAGGACGAGGGCAGCCAGCTGATCGCGCTGCTTGCCGACGCCCGGCCGGGCATGAAGGTGGCCGACTACTGCGCCGGCGCTGCCGGCAAGACCCTCGCCATGGCCGCCACCATGGGGAACCGCGGGCGGATCGCGGCGCTCGACGTGTCCGTGCCGCGCCTGGCGGGCGCGACGAAGAGGCTGAAGCGGGCCGGGGTGGACAATGCCGAAACCCACCTGCTGGAGGCCGGTGACCGCTGGGTGAAGCGGCGCGCCGCCAGCTTCGACCGCGTGCTGGTGGACGCGCCCTGCACGGGCACCGGGACCTGGCGGCGTAACCCCGACGCCAGGCTGCGCACCACCGAGCGCGACCTGGAGGAACTGATCACGAAGCAGCGCGCGATCCTGGATCGGGCCGCCTCGCTGGTGCGCCCGGGTGGAAAGCTGATCTACGCTACCTGCTCGGTGCTCCCCGGGGAGGATGACGAGCAGGTGCGACGCTTCCTGGACGACCATGGCGACTTCGCGGCGGTGGATCTCGCGCAGGCCTGGTCCGAGGCCGGGATGAGCGGGCCGGCGCCGGGTGAGGGGACCTTCATGGCCCTGGCCCCGCACAGCCACGGCACGGACGGCTTCTTCGCTGCCGTTCTGCAACGCCGACCCTAGCACCAGGAACGAGGTCGTCATGGCCGGGACGGGCGGATGATCCAGATCAGGCGTGCCCGGCCGGACGACGCGGCAGCCGTCGGGGCGATCCACCGCATCGCATGGCAGGATACCTACCCGGGCATCCTGCCCGACGCTTACCTGGCCGGGCTCGACCAGCGGCGCATCGGCGCGGGCTATCTGCGCTCCATGCTCGCCCGTGGCGGCGGCGAGGCGCTTTTCGTGGCCTGCGCCCCCGATGGCGCCGCGGTGGGCTTCGCCTCCGCCGGGCGCGCCCGGCGGACCGGCATCGCGGAAGGCGAGATCGAGACGCTCTACATCCTGCCGGACTGGCAGGACCAGGGAATCGGGCGGCGCCTGATGCGGGCGGCGGCCGCCCATCTCTCGGTGATCGGCTGCCGCTCCGCCATGCTCTGGGTGCTTTCGGCCAATGGCGCCGGCTGGTTCTACCGCCGCCTCGGAGGGCGCCTTGTGGGGCGGGAACGGATCTCCGTGGGAGGGCAGGCGGTGGAGCAGACCGCCATCCGCTGGGATCCCATCAGCCTCCTGCTGGACGCCACCGCCGCTTCCCGCGACGGCTCCTTCCCGGGGGAGAGCAAAGGGGAGGGTTGAAGCAGGGCGCATTCTGTGGTGATGGCCGCCATGCCCGACACGTCGCCCGAGCCCTCCGCCATCCTCCCAGGCAGCGAGCGCCACCAGCGCCTGCTCATCCTCGATTTCGGCAGCCAGGTGACCCAGCTCATCGCGCGCCGCCTGCGCGAGGACGGGGTTTACTGCGAGGTCTGGCCCTACACCGCCGACGAGGGCCGCATCCGCTCCTTCGACCCGCAGGGCATCATCCTCTCGGGCGGCCCGGCCAGCGTGACGCATGGCGAGAGCCCCCGCCCGGCCCCGGGCATCTTCGGCATGGGCCTGCCCATCATGGGCATCTGCTATGGCCAGCAGACCCTCGCGGCCCAGCTCGGCGGCAAGGTGGAGACCAGCGACCACCGCGAGTTCGGCCGCGCCTTCGTGGACGTGACCGGCGAATGCGCCATCACCCAGGGCGTCTGGGCCCCGGGCGCGCGCGAGCAGGTCTGGATGAGCCATGGCGACCGCATCACGGAACTTCCCCCCGGCTTCCGCGTGGTGGCCAGCAGCGAGGGCGCGCCCTTCGCGGTGATCGCCGACGACGCCCGCCGCTTCTACGGCACCATGTTCCACCCGGAGGTGGTCCATACCCCCCACGGCGCCCAGCTTCTGCGCAACTTCTCCCGCCTGGTCTGCGGGGCGGCCGGCGACTGGACCATGGGCGCCTTCCGCGCGGAGGAGATCGCCCGCATCCGCGCCAAGGTCGGGCAGGGTAGGGTGGTCTGCGGCCTTTCGGGCGGCGTCGACTCGTCGGTGGCCGCGGTGCTGCTCCACGAGGCGATCGGCGACCAGCTCACCTGCATCTTCGTCGACCACGGCCTGCTGCGGGCCGGGGAGGCGGAGCAGGTGGTCTCCACCTTCCGCGACCGCTTCAACATCAAGCTGGTCCATCGCGACGCCCGCGACCTCTTCCTGGGCGCGCTCGCGGGCGTGACGGACCCCGAGGTGAAGCGCAAGACCATCGGGCGGCTGTTCATCGAGGTCTTCGAGGAGGAGCAGGCCAAGATCGGCGGCGCCGACTTCCTGGCCCAGGGCACGCTCTACCCGGACGTCATCGAGAGCGTCTCGGCCACGGGTGGCCCTTCGGTCACCATCAAGTCCCACCACAACGTGGGCGGGCTGCCCGAGGGCATGCGCATGCGGCTGGTGGAGCCGCTGCGGGAGCTGTTCAAGGACGAGGTGCGGGCCCTCGGACGGGAGCTGGGCGTGCCCGAGGCCATCGTCGGCCGCCATCCCTTCCCGGGCCCGGGCCTTGCCATCCGCATTCCCGGCGAGGTGACGCCCGAGCGCGTCGCGATCCTGCAGAAGGCCGACACCATCTTCCTGGAGGAGATCCGCGCCGCCGGCCTCTACGACGCGATCTGGCAGGCCTTCGTGGTGCTGCTGCCCGTCCGCACCGTGGGCGTGATGGGCGATGGCCGCACCTATGAGCAGGCTTGCGCCCTGCGCGCCGTGACCGGCGTGGACGGCATGACGGCCGATGTCTTTCCCTTCGACGTTTCCTTTCTGTCCCGGGTCGCGAACCGCATCGTCAACGAGGTGCGCGGCATCAACCGCGTGACCTACGACGTGACCAGCAAGCCCCCCGGCACCATCGAGTGGGAGTGACCGCCCACCGGGGCGGCGCCCTGCCCAAGGCTGAGGCAGGAGAGCGCGCCGCCGGGTGAAACGCGGCGTCAGCGGGCCTTGCAGGGTGCCGGTGGGGCAGGGAAGAATTCCGCTTCGGAACCGCAACCGGCACAGAAGCCCGGGCGGTCCCCTCGGGAGAGCTTCCACAATGCGACTTGCCACCCTGGCCGCGGGCCTGCTCGCCGCGGCGGCCGCCGCGCTGCCCGCCATCCCATCCGCACAGGCCCAGCAACCGGCCGACACCGTCGCCGCCATCCGGGCGCGCGGAGTGCTGACCTGCGGCGTCGCCCCCTCCACCGCCGGCTTCTCCATTCCGGACAGCCGCGGGGAATGGCGCGGGATCGACGTCGATTCCTGCCGTGCCGTGGCCGCGGCCGTGCTGGGCGATGCCACCAAGGTCCGGTTCATCCCGGCCAGCACGCAGCAGCGCTTCACCATGCTGCAGTCGGGCGAGGTCGACCTGCTCGTGCGCTCCACCACCTGGACGCTGGGCCGGGAGGCCGCGCTCGGGCTCGCCTTCGCCGGCGTGAATTTCTATGACGGCCAGGGCTTCATGGTGAAGCGGGCCTCGGGCGTCACCTCGGCCCGTGCGCTGGACGGCGCCACCGTGTGCGTGCAGCCCGGCACCACCACCGAGCTGAACATGGCCGACTACTTCCGCGCCAACCGCATCCGGTTCACGCCCGTGATCATCGACAACATCGAGGAGCTTCGCGCGGCCTTCATCGCCGGGCGCTGCGACGTCTACACCAACGACGCCTCGTCGCTCGCCTCCTTCCGCGCGAGCCAGGGCGCGAATGCCGAGCAATACCTGCTGCTGCCCGAGATCATCTCCAAGGAGCCCCTGGGCCCGGTGGTGCGCAAGGGCGACTGGAAGTTCTTCGACGTGGTCCGCTGGAGCCACTTCGCCATGCTGACCGCCGAGGAGATGGGCATCAAGAGCACCAACCTGGCCAGCTTCAACGACAGCGCCAACCCCGACATCCAGCGTTTCATGGGACGCTCCGGCGATCTCGGCAAACAGCTCGGGCTGAACAACGACTTCGCGGTTCAGGTGGTGCGTCAGGTCGGCAACTTCGGCGAGGTGTGGGAGCGGAACATCACGCCGCTCGGCATCCAGCGCGGCATCAACAATCTCTGGACCCAGGGCGGGCTGCAATACGCGCCGCCGATGCGCTGAGGCCGGCGAAGAGCGGGGCCGGACCGGTGCGGGGCGCCGGTCCGGCCCCTTCTGATTCCAGGCCACCGGAGGACCGGCGCCCGGACGGTCCTGTGGATTGCGGGGATCACGGGGGCATATTCCTCTCACAAGAATGTTTCCGTGGAGCGGGACCGTGAAGCTCGCCGGGCGACTCGCTGAAATCGCGCGAGTCGTTGACCTCTGTGCGGTGCACCGTGTCCTGGACGCCACGGGAAACCGCTAGATGTGGGGTTCGTTTTCCCTTCGAAGCCCGATATCTTGTGCGGGCCGCCCACCAGGAGGCATCCTCCGGCGCGGGGGAATTCAGGGGTTTCGTTCCGATGTTTGACGCCATCCAGCTCGAGGGCCACGGCCAGGTTCAGGTCGACCGCTCGCGCGACGACCTGCTGACCGCGTTCGGCAAGGCCACGCTAAGCGACCGCTACCTGCTGCCCGGCGAGTCCTATCAGGATCTCTTCGCGCGGGTCGCCAGCGCCTATGGCGACGATGCCGCGCACGCGCAGCGGATCTACGACTACATCTCGAAGCTCTGGTTCATGCCGGCCACGCCCGTTCTGTCCAACGGCGGCACCAAGCGCGGCCTTCCGATCTCGTGCTTCCTGAACGAGGCCGATGACAGCCTCGACGCCATCGTGGGCCTGTGGAACGAGAACGTGGCGCTGGCCTCCAAGGGTGGCGGCATCGGCTCCTATTGGGGCAACCTGCGTTCCATCGGCGAGAAGGTGGGGATGAACGGCAAGACCTCCGGGGTCGTGCCCTTCATCCGCGTGATGGACAGCCTGACGCTTGCGATTTCCCAGGGGTCGCTCCGCCGCGGCTCGGCGGCCGTCTACCTGCCGATCTCGCACCCCGAGGTCGAGGAGTTCGTCGAGATCCGCCGCCCCACCGGCGGTGATCCGAACCGCAAGGCGCTGAACCTCCACCACGGTATCCTCATCTCCGACGCCTTCATGCGCGCGGTCGAGGCCGACGAGGAATGGGCCTTCACCAGCCCCAAGGACGGCGCGCTGGTGCGCAAGGTGTCCGCCCGCGCGCTCTGGATCCGCATCCTCACGGCGCGCATCGAGACGGGCGAGCCCTACCTCATCTTCTCCGACCACGTGAACCGCGCGCGTCCCGAGCACCACAAGCTCGCGGGGCTGGAGGTGAAGACCTCCAACCTCTGCTCCGAGATCACGCTGCCGACCGGTCGCGACCACCACGGCAAGCAGCGCACGGCGGTCTGCTGCCTGTCCTCGCTGAACTGCGAGACCTGGTTCGATTGGAAGGACGAGCCGCGCTTCATCCCGGACGTGATGCGCTTCCTGGACAACGTGCTGCAGTCCTTCATCGACACCGCGCCGGACACCATGGCGCGCGCCAAGTACAGCGCCATGCGGGAACGCTCCGTCGGCCTCGGCGTGATGGGCTTCCACTCCTTCCTGCAGGCGCAGAACGTGCCCTTCGAGAGCGTGGTGGCGAAGGTCTGGAACATGAAGATGTTCCGCCACATCCGCGCCCAGGCCGATGCCGCCTCGCGCGAGCTGGCCGCCGAGCGCGGGCCTTGCCCGGATGCCGCCGAGTACGGCATCATGGAGCGCTTCTCCAACAAGATGGCGATCGCGCCGACGGCGAGCATCAGCATCATCTGCGGCGGTGCGAGCCCGGGGATCGAGCCGATCGCGGCCAACGTCTACAACCACAAGACGCTGTCCGGTTCCTACATCGTCCGCAACCCCTATCTGCGGAAGGTGCTCGCCAGGCACGGGCGCGACGACGAGGACACCTGGACCTCGATCACCACCAACAAGGGATCGGTGCAGAACCTCGACTTCCTGACTCAGCAGGAGAAGGACGTGTTCAAGACGGCCTTCGAACTCGACCAGCGCTGGGTGATCGAGCACGCCGCCGACCGGACGCCCTTCATCTGCCAGGCGCAGTCACTGAACGTCTTCCTGCCCGCCAACATCCATAAGCGCGACCTTCACCAGATCCACTACCAGGCCTGGAAGAAGGGGGTGAAGACGCTGTATTACTGCCGCAGCCTCTCCATCCAGCGGGCGGACGTGGTCAGCGACAAGGTGGCCGTCCAGCCCAAGCTCGGCTACGCCGTCGAGGACGTGGTCGCACCGCTGCCGGTCGCTGCCGCGCCGGCGGAGAGCACCAACTACGAGGAATGCCTCGCCTGCCAGTGACCTGATCCGGCGCCCGGCCGCGCGCAGGCCGGGTGCCGCTCCCTCAGCCCGTGATTGGACCCCGGGAAGCCGTGGGCCAACACTCCTCCGTGACCGGCGAGCCCCGAGGCCGCCGGCCCGACGCTTCGGCCAGCCCGACTGGCCTCAAACCGTCCCTCCTGCCCAGGACCTTCTTGCCATGCCCGACGGCGCTATCTCCCGCGACGAGTTGCCGGTCCGCTTCGACCTGCTGACCGCCAACCCCGTCTACAAGCCCTTCCGCTATCCCTGGGCCTATGACGCCTGGCTGACCCAGCAGCGCGTCCATTGGCTGCCCGAGGAGGTGCCGATGGCCGATGACGTGAAGGACTGGCAGAAGAACGTCACCCCCGCCGAGAAGAACCTGCTGACGCAGATCTTCCGCTTCTTCACCCAGGCGGATGTCGAGGTGAACAACTGTTACATGAAGCATTATTCCCAGGTCTTCAAGCCGACGGAAGTGCTGATGATGCTGTCCGCCTTCAGCAACATCGAGACGATCCACATCGCCGCCTACAGCCACCTGCTCGACACGGTGGGCATGCCGGAACTCGAGTACAGCGCCTTCCTCAAGTATAAGGAGATGAAGGACAAGTTCGATTACATGCAGAACTTCTCGGTCGAGAACAAGACCGAGATCGCCAAGACGCTCGCCGCCTTCGGGGCCTTCACCGAGGGCCTGCAGCTCTTCGCCTCCTTCGCCATCCTCATGAACTTCCCGCGGCACAACAAGATGAAGGGGATGGGCCAGATCGTCTCCTGGTCGGTGCGCGACGAGACGCTGCACTGCCTGTCCGTGATCCGCCTGTTCCGCACCTTCGTGCAGGAGAACCCGGAGATCTGGACGGAAGAGCTGCGGCGGGACCTGTACCTGATCTGCGCCACCATCGTGGACCACGAGGACGCCTTCATCGACCTCGCCTTCAGCATGGGCGGAGTCGAGGGCTTGGACGCGGAGCAGACCAAGCAGTACATCCGCTTCATCGCCGACCGCCGCCTCCAGCAGCTCGGCCTCGAGCCGCTCTACCACATCGAGAAGAACCCGCTGCCCTGGCTCGACGAGATGCTGAACGCCGTGGAACACACCAACTTCTTCGAGAACCGCTCCACGGAGTATTCCCGCGCCTCCACCGAGGGGACCTGGGAGGAGGCCTTTGCCGACCAAGCCTTCAACGGCTCTCCCCAGCCCGAGGGCGAAATCCTTCTGGGTGAGGCGGCCCGGCACTAGGAGGCCGCCGCTCAAGTCGGCGGCGCCGGCTCCGTGCAGTCCCCGGGGGGGCGCCCCCTCCCGGGGGAGCGATCGTTCCAGCCCCGCTAACTAGGTCTTTTGCGCAACGGTCGGCGCCGGATCTTCGGGGCAATGAACTTTCGACAGTGTTATGACGTTCACGGTCTTGGCGTTAGCGCTTATCATCTGATGGCGCGATGGACGTGGATTGGAACAGGGCCAAGGCCCGCCCCGGCTTCCGCGCGTAACATTTTAGGAGACCGTGACCGGATGTCGGGGCAGGATACAGATGAGGTGGAACCGGCAGCTCGCCCGTCTTCGGTTCCGCGCTACACCCGGCGGCTCACCGACAAGATCCTCATCGCCTTCCACCAGGCCTGCGACCAGGGCGACTTCGAAGTGGCGGTGGAGATGCTCCGTGTGCTCGAGACGATGATCACCCGGCGAGAGCTTCCCCCAGGGCAAAATCGCCGCAAGAACATGGAAAGCCTGGTCGCCGCCCATGAGCGGCTCTGGCACCTCCGCCACCGCGAACACTGGGACTGACGCGGCGCGGATCAGCCATCCGGGGGCGCATCCCTTTTCCCCCTGCCAGGAACATCCCAGAGCAGGGGGGCGCCGCGCAGCACGGCGTCCGCCGCGGGCGTCCAGCCCTGTCCCTCGTGAAGAACGAGGCCTGGCAGGAGGGTGGCAGGAGCACGCGTCGCCCGGCGGGCGCGCAGCAGCACCCGGCCCGCCGCCCGGCCCGCCCTTGGCCAGAACGGCATGACCTCGATCCCGCCGAGCCGTGCAGCACGGAGGGAAAGGATGCCCTCGTCGAGTCGCGCGGCCGGCAGGACGAACACCGCCCTGCCGCCCCGCCCCAGCGGTGCCGCGAGGAAAGCCGCCCATTCGCCGAGTCCCACCCCCCCGCCATGGGTGGCGCCGGCGCGGTGCGGATCGGGCGGCGGCGAGCCGCCGGCCCAGAAGGGCGGATTGCTCACCGCCTGGTCGCAGCGGGGCAGCCGGGCACGCAGCCCGGGGTCCGAGACATCGCCCTCCAGCACCTCCACCCGGTCGGCCCAGCCGTTCAGCGCGGCATTCTCCCGCGCGAGCGCCGCGAGCTCCGGGTCCCGTTCCACCGCCACCGCCCGCGCGCCCGGGCAGCGCGCGAGCACGCAGAGGAACACCGCCCCCGCGCCGCACCCCGCGTCCAGCACCATCGCGCCCGGCGCAGCAGCAACGGAGGCGGCGAGCATCACGGCGTCCAGCCCCGCCCCGAGTCCGGTGTCTGGCTGGCGCAGCCTGACCTTGCCGCCGAGCAGTCCCTGGACCGGCCCCGTTCGCATTCCCGCCTGGCTTTCCGGCAGGCTCAGCCCGGTTCCCACTCCCCGGCCTCGCGCAGCAGGGCTTCGGCCCGCGCCGCCTGTTCCTCCGGCACGGCCAGGCGTTGCGGGAAGGCGCCGATCCGTCCTTCCACCGCGCTCACGTGGCTGTCCAGCAGCAGCGGGCGCAGCCCGCCATCCCGCAGCAGGGCCTGCAGAAAGCCCAGGCGGACCGGATCGCCCTCACGCAGCAGCACGCGGATCATCGCCATCCATCCTTGTTCACCCGGGGGCCGGTTGCTGCCGGCGCACCCCGTGGTTATGGTGCCGCCCCCCATGGACAGGTCAATAACCGCGTGAGCGCCACCACCGCGCCTGTTCCAGCCGCGCACCCCGTCCGAGCCGTTGCCATGAACCCCGCGCCCGATCCCGAACTTGCGCTGGAGGTCCTCACCGATCTCGTCCGCACCGACCTGGAAGCCTGCAACCGCCTGATCGTGGAGCGGATGCAGAGCCCCGTTGCCCTCATCCCGCAGCTTGCCGCGCATCTGGTGGCCGCCGGCGGCAAGCGGATCCGCCCGCTGCTGACCCTGGCCGCCGCACGCCTCTGCGGTCACCGCGGGCAGCGCCACGTGGCCCTCGCGGCCTGCGTGGAGTTCATCCACACGGCCACCCTGCTGCACGACGACGTGGTGGACGAGAGCGCGCTCCGGCGCGGCGCGCCCAGCGCCAACGCCGTGTTCGGCAACAAGCCGAGCGTGTTGGTGGGCGACTTCCTCTTTGCCCGCGCCTTCCAGATCATGGTGGCGGACGGCTCGCTCCGCGTGCTGGACATTCTCGCCACCGCCTCCGCCACCATCGCGGAGGGGGAGGTCCTGCAGCTTGTCACCCAGAACGACACCGCGACCACGGAGGAGCAGTACCTCCAGGTGATCGAGGGCAAGACGGCAGCCCTGTTCGCCGCCGCCACCGAGGTGGGCGCCGTCGTCGCCGACCGCCCGGAGGCGGAGGCCGAGGCCATGCGCGAGTACGGCCACTGCCTCGGCGTCGCCTTCCAGCTGGTGGACGACGCGCTCGACTACTCCGCCAGCCAGGCGGCCCTGGGAAAGACGGTGGGCGACGATTTCCGCGAGGGCAAGATCACCCTGCCGGTGCTGCTCGCCTTCGCCACGGCCGACGAGACCGAGCGCGGCTTCTGGCGGCGCGTCCTCGAGGAGCGCGACCAGTCCGAAAGCGACCTCGATCGCGCGATCGGCCTGATGCAGGCCCGCGGCACGCTGCAGGCCACCATCACGCGCGCGCGCGAGTATGGCGCGCGGGCCCTGGAGGCGCTGTCCATCTTCCCGGACGGCGCCGAGCGGCGCGCCCTGGCGGGGATCGTGGAGTTCTGCATCGCCCGCGCCCGCTGAGGCGCGGGCGCGCCGCGCCTGAGGAGCGCGGCGCCATTCTCAGCCGCGCCCGATGAAGGGCATCTTCGTGGCCATGATGGTCATGAAGGGAATGTTCGCATCCAGCGGCAGGGCGGCGATGTGGGCCACGGCGCGCCCCACATGCGCCACGTCCATCCTTGGCTCCACCATCATCGACCCGTCCGGCTGGGGAACGCCCTTGGTCATGCGCTCGGTCATCGGCGTGGCGGCGTTGCCGATGTCGATCTGGCTGCCGGTGATGTCGTGCTTGCGCCCGTCCAGGGCGATCTGCTTCGTCAGCCCGGTCACGGCGTGCTTGGTGGCGGTGTAGGCGGCCGCCCCCGGCCGCGGCGCATGGGCGCTGATCGAGCCGTTGTTGATGATCCGCCCTCCCTTGGGGGATTGGTTCTTCATGATCCGGTAGGCGGCCTGGGCGCAGAAGAAGGTGCCGTTCAGGTTGGCGGCGACCACGCCCTCCCAGTCCTCGGGGGTCAGCTCGTCGAAGTCCACCGCGGGGGCGCCGCGCCCGGCGTTGTTGAACAGGACATCCAGGCGGCCGAAGCGCTCCAGCACCTGGGCGAAGGCCGCTTCCACCTGGGCGCGATCGCCGACATCGGCGGTGACCACGAACCCGTGCGACGCGCCGGACGGCGAGCCCGAGAGGGTTTCCTCCAGCGTCCCTGCCCGGCGGCCGAGCACGGCGACGTGCCATCCCTCCGCCAGCAGCGCCTGGGCGGCCGCCCGCCCGATACCCTGTCCCGCTCCGGTGACGACCGCGAACCGATCCGCCATGAACCTTCTCCTCCCTGGTGACTCCCGGGCGAGCCTGCTTGCCCGGCCGCACCGTGGCAAGGCGGCGCCACCGGGCAACCGCCCCGGAAAGGTCGCGTTCTGTTTTCCTGCAAGGGAAGACCACAGCCATGAGCGACAAGACGGACCGTCCCGCGCCCAAGCGGCCGGACACCAGCGTCACCCACGAGAACCCCATCCAGGACAATCCCCTGGCCCGGCGTCAGGCCCACGGCCGCATGGCCGAGGAGCGCGGCGACGACCCGGCGGCGGGCACCGCGGCCGAGCCCGTCTCCCCCGGCGAGTTCCAGGCAGGCGACCGCTCGGAACTCGGTCAGGCCCTGGGCGGCCCGGTCGACATCTCCCCCATTCGCGGCCGCCGGATGATCGAACGGCCCGAGGAATAGCGCGCGCGCCCGCAAATCGGCGCCGCGGGGCGCAGCCAGCGGCCCGCACCGGCGTTGGCGGGTCTCGGATTAACCTGCGTGATGGGATGCGGCCAAGATGAGCGACCGTCCGGACCCGGATGACGAGATGGACCTCGGCATCAGCCTCGCCACCATCGTCGGCATCATCGATGCCGCGCGCGCGGTGGGCGAGTTGGAGGAGGAAGGAACCAACGAGGAGGTGCAGGACGAGGAGCTGCCCGAGGACAGCGATCCCGACGCGATGGCGGACACCCTCAAGGGCCTGATCGACGAGCTGAACGAGGACGAGCAGGCCTCGCTGATCGCGCTGACCTGGATCGGGCGCGGCGACTACGACGCCTCCGAATGGGAGGAAACGCTGCGCCTCGCCAAGGAGCGGAACGAGAGCGGCACAGCCTCCGATTATCTTACGGGCATGGAGATGTTCGGCGACTATCTGTCCGAGGGCGTCGCCGCCTTCGGGATCTCGGCCGAGGAAGTGGCCCGCTAGGGCCCACCGCCTACCCGCGCCGGCCGGAGGGCCTATACTCTTCCGGCAAGCGGGGGGAGGCGGGCATGGAGAAGCACGGGATTGGCCAGCCGGTGCGGCGGCGCGAGGATGTTCGCCTGCTGACCGGCCAGGGCCGTTACACCGACGACCTCGACCCGCCGGGTTGCGCCCAGGCAGTGGTGTTGCGCTCCCCGCACGCCCATGCCCGCATCCTGTTCGTCCGGACCGAGGCCGCCCGTGCGGCACCGGGCGTCCTGGCCGTGCTGACCGGTGCCGACGCGGTGGCGGACGGGCTGGGCCGGCTGGCCACGATGTTCGACGTGCCGGGCCGCGATGCGCCCCTTTTCGATCCCCGGCGCGAGATCCTCCAGTCCACCCGGGTCCGCTACGTGGGCGATCCCGTCGCGCTGGTGGTCGCGGAAACGCGGCAGGCGGCGCAGGACGCCGCGGACCTGGTCGAGGTCGAGTACGAACCTCTGCCGGCGGTCACGGAAACCGCGGCGGCACTCGCACCCGGCGCCCCCGTGATCTGGGAAGGGCGGCCCGACAACCTCTGCGTCCTCTGGGACAGCGGGCGCGGCGACGAGGCCGACGCGGGCTTCGCGCGCGCTCACCGCACCGTATCGGTCGCTCTCGTCAACAACCGCATGGTCGCCAACCCGCTGGAGCCGCGCGTCGCCATCGGGGAATGGGACGCAGGGACCGGCCGCTACCTGTTCCGCGGCCCGAGCCAGGGTGCCCACCGCGTGCGGGACGGGCTCGCGAAATACGCGCTGCAGGTTCCGGCCGCCGAGCTGCGCGTGGTATCGCCCGACGTGGGCGGCGGCTTCGGTGCGCGTGGCAAGCTCGTTCCGGAGAATGCCATGGTGCTCTGGGCGGCCCGGCGCCTCGGGCGGCCCGTCAAGTGGCTGGCCGGGCGAACCGAGACCTTCCAGTCCGACCCGCATGGCCGCGACCAGGTGACCGAAGCGGAGATGGCCCTGGATGCGGAGGGGCGATGCCTCGCGGTCCGCATCCGCACCACCGCCGCGATGGGTGCCTACCTGCAGGACATGGGGCCGCGCGTGCCGACCACCGGCGGCGCACGCGTGATGGGCACGGTCTACGACGTGCAGGCCGTGCACAACCAGGTGCGCTGCGTCTTCACCAACACCGTGCCCACCGATGCCTTTCGCGGCGCCGGGCGGCCCGAGACGGCCTATATCATGGAGCGCCTCTTCGACCGCGCGGCGGCCGCCTTCGGCATCGGGCGCGACGAGATCCGCCGCCGGAACTACGTGCGCCCGGACCAGATGCCCTATCGCAACACGGTCGGGAACGTCATCGACTCCGGGGCTTTCGCGGCCACCCAGGAGATGGCCCTCGGGCTCGCGGACTGGGCCGGCTTCCCGGCGCGGCTTGCGGCGTCCCGGGCAAGCGGGCGCCTGAGAGGCATCGGCCTCGGCTACTTCATCGAGGCTTCCGGCGGAATGCCGACGGAAACCGCGCGGCTGCGGATCACGCCGGATGGGCGCGCCGAGGTCCGGGTCGGCACCTTCAGCCACGGGCAGGGGCACGAGACCGCCTTCCTGCAGATCGTGGCGGAACGGCTCGGCCTCGACCCCACCGCGATGGACTTCATCCAGGGCGACACGGACGAGATCGAGAGCGGCTCCGGCACGGGCGGGTCGCGCTCCTCCCAGATGGGCGGCGTCGCCGTGCTCAGGGCCAGCGACGCGGTGGCCGAGAAGGCGCGGCGGATCGCGGCACACCTGCTGGAGGCCGCGCCGGACGACGTGGAGCTCTCCGCCGGCCGCTTCCGTGTCGCGGGCACCGACCTCGCCATCGACTGGCCACGCGTGGTGGCCGCGGCCCACGACCCGGCGCGGCTTCCCCCAGGCGAGTCCCCGGGGCTGGACGAGGCGCTGACCTACAAGCGCGACACCGAGTGCAACTTCCCCAATGGCTGCCATGTGGCCGAGGTGGAGGTCGATCCCGAGACCGGGCAGGTCACGCTTGTGGGCTACGCCGCGGTGGACGACGTGGGCCGCGTCATCAACCCCATGCTGGTCCATGGCCAGATGCATGGCGGGATCATGACCGGGATCGGCCAGGCGCTGATGGAGGAAGCCCGCTACGATCCCGCCAGCGGGCAGTTCCTCACCAGCACCTTCCAGGACTACGCCCTGCCCCGCGCGGGCGACGCCTGCGACTTCACGCTGGGCCTGAACGTCGTGCCCACCCCCACCAACGAGCTCGGCGTAAAGGGCGCGGGGGAGGGGGGGGCCTGCGGGGCGCCGCCGGCCATCGTATCGGCGGTCTGCGATGCCCTGGGCGTGGCCCATATCGACATGCCGCTGACCGCCGAGAAGGTGTGGCGCGCGCTCTCCCTCAGGGAATCGGCATCGCGCCTGGCCGCAGAATAGCCGCTGTCGTGGTCGCGAGGTTGCGGGGCGCTCCGGGCGGCATCTCCGGCCGTTCCATGCGCCCCCATCCCGCGGCATCGGCCACCACGCCGCCCCGCATCACCACCCGGCCGCGGACGATGGTGGCGACCGGCGCGCCCACCGTCCGCATCCCCTCGAAGGGCGTGAAGCGGCTGCGCAGCGAGTGCAGGTCCGCGCCGCGGATCTCCCCCTCGACCGAGGGATCCACGATGGCGAGGTCCGCATCCGCCCCCGGCTGCACGACACCCTTGCGCGGGTAAAGCCCGAAGGCCCGCGCCGGAGCCGCGCCGGCCATGCGCACGTACTGCTCGAGCGTCAGCCTGCCCTGGTTCACCAGGGTCAGCATCAGCCGCATGGAGGTCTCCACCCCCGGGAAGCCGCAGGCATTCCCCCAGATCGAGGGATCCTGCTTCTCCGACACCGCGTGCGGCGCGTGGTCGGTGCCGAGGATGTCGATGGTGCCCTCCGCCAGCGCCTCCAGCAGGGCCGCGCGCTGGGCGCCCTCGCGGATCGGCGGGTTGAGGCGGCCGATGCGCGCGGCTTCCCCGGTCAGGTCCTCGGCGGCCAGCAGCACGTATTGCGGGCAGGTCTCCACCGTGATGGGCACGCCCCGCGCCTTGGCCGCCTTGATATAGGGCACCGAGCGCGCGCAGCTTTCATGGGCGATGTGGATGCGCGCGCCCGTCCATTCGCTGAGCACGATGCAGCGGTTGAGGCTCTCGAGCGCCACGATGTCGGCGCGGGCGCACCAGTGGGCGTAGTCGTCGGTGCGGCCGGCGGCCTTCATGCGGTTCTCGCGCCAGAACAGCATCGGCGAGTTCTCGGCATGGATGGTGGTGCGGTGGCCGCGCGCCGCCAGCACCTCGAAGGCCTCCAGCACCGCGCCATCGTTGGGCGCGGGAAGGTTGCCGGTGGTGTTGCCATAGAACAGCTTGAAGGCGATCACCCCTGCATCCATCAGCGGTTCCAGGCTGTCGAGCTTGCGCTCGTCCACCAGGCCGTAGAGGCCGAAGTTCACATGCGCCTGCCGTTCCGCGGCCTCGCGCTTGATCGCCAGCGCGTCCAGGTCCCAGGTCGGCGGGTCGGTGTTGGGCATGTCGAACACCGTGGTCACCCCGCCCGCGGCGGCGGCGCGCGTGCCGGTGGTCCAGTCCTCCTTGTGCGTCATGCCGGGCTCGCGGATGTGCACGTGCACGTCGATCGCCCCCGGGATGACGAAGCGGCCGCGCGCGTCGATCACCTCGCGCGCGCGGGGGGCGAGGGAAGGGTGCCCCATGAAGGCGATCACCCCGTCCTTCACGGCCACGTCGGCCGGGAAGCGTCCGGTCTCGTTCACCACCGTGCCGCCGGTGATGAGCAGGTCGGCCATCGCGTCCATCAGATCACCCATCCGCCATCCACCGCCAGGTCCTGCCCCGTCACCTGCCGCGACAGGTCGGAGGCAAGAAAGAGAACCGCGCCCGCCACGTCCTGGTCCGTGCTGATCCGGCGCAGCGCGTAGTCCTTGGAATATTCCTCCCGCGCCTGTTCCATGGAGATCCCGAGCCGCGCCGACATCTCGCCGCGCACCTTCTCGAAGCGCGGCCCCTCGATCATCCCGGGGCAGACGCAGTTCACGCTCACGTTGTGCGGCCCCAGCTCCAGCGCGGCGGACTTGGTGATGCCGCGCAGCCCCCATTTGCTCGCGGAATAGGCCGCGCGCCCGGCCTTGCCGCGCAGCCCGAAGGTGCCCCCGACATTGACGATCTTGCCCGCCTTCGCCGCGATCATGGCGGGCGCGAAGGCGCGCATGGTCAGGAAGCAGCCGGTGACGTTCAGGTCCAGGATGTCGCGGAACTCCTCGGGCGTGGTTTCCCAGAAGGTCTTGCCCAGCGGTCCCGTGCCGCCCGCGATGTTCACCAGCACGTCGGCGCGGCCGTAATCCCGCAGCACGGCCTCGGCCATGGCCTGCACGGCGGCGGCATCGGTGATGTCGCAGCCGTAGACGCCGGCACGGCGGCCCTTGGCGCGGGCTTCCTCCGCCACCGGGCCGATCGCCGCGGTGTCGCGCCCCACCAGGGCGAGGTCCGCGCCGTGGTCGGCCATGAGAAGCGTCGCGGCCGCGCCCATCCCCTTCGCGGGGCCGGTGACGACCACGACGCGGTCCTTCAGAAGCATCAAGTTCATTCCTTCAATGCGCGGGCAGCAGTCGCCTGGCTGCGGTGAAGCGACCGCCCAGCGCACGGCAGTGGCATGCCACCTGCGGGGCCACCGCCTCGCACCACTGCCGCGTCCCGGCGTTCATGCCACGCAGGCGGTCCGCCGCCTCTTGCGCGTGGCGTGCCAACGCCGCCTCGTCCACGCCGAGCACGCGGCCGTCGCGCAGCTTCCACGCGCCGCCGATCATCACCTCGCGCAGCGCCAGCCCGTCCTCGGTCCAGACAAGCTGGTTGGCGGCATCGTTGAAGGGCAGCCAGTTCACGTGCGACAGGTCGAGGAAGAGCAGGTCCGCGAGCTTGCCCGGGGCAATGACGCCGGCATCCAGGCCCAGCAGCCGCGCCGAGCCCTCGGTCGCCAGCCGCACGGTTTCCGCGGTTCCCAGCCAGTCCTCCTCGGTCGCGTCCTCCCACAGGCGGGAGGCGAAGGCGGCCAGGCGCATGGCCTCGAACATGTTCTGGTTGTCGGACGAGCCCGAGCCGTCCGTTCCCAGCCCCACCGTCACCCCCGCGCGGATGGCCGCGCGGGCCGGCGCGATCCCCGAGGCGAGCCGCATGTTGGAACCGGGATTGTGCGACAGCCCCGCCCCGCGCTCCGCCAGCAGCGCAAGGTCCGCATCGGTCAGCCACACCCCGTGCGCCACGCTGAAGCGCGGGCCGACGAGCCCCATCCGGTCCATGTGGGCCAGCAGGGTCGAGCCGTAGCGGACCTCGCCGGCCCCGGCCTGGTAGCGGGCCTCGGCCACATGGGTCTGCACGGGCAACCCGTGCTCCTCCGCCAGGTCGCGGCAACCTGCCAGGAAGTCGTCGGAGCAGTGCAGCGGGATGGTGGGGGCGCAGCCCAGCCGCACGTCGCCGCCGCGCCAGCCCCGCGCCGCCTCGTGGATGGTGGAAAGGATGTCGTCCGCCCGGGCCATGGACATCGCGGCCGCGCGGGCGCGGTGCGGCTCGGGCAGGGCCTGGATCAGCCCGGGCGTTGCCTGGAAGAAGGTCAGGTCGGCCACCATGGGCGCCAGCACGGCACGCAGCCCCACGGCTTGGTAGGCCTCGGCCATGGCCTGCAGCCCCTCCACCGTCGGCCCCGGGAATTCGAAAGCCAGGTCGTAGCCGGCGGTGCAGCCCTTCCGCAGCATCTCCACGGCCGTCAGCGTGGTCGCGAGGCGCTTGTCCTCCAGCGTGCGGGAGCCGCCGATCCAGCCGGCATGCACCAGGAGCAGCGCCAGGTCCCACTTGTCGCCCATGCCCTTCGAGAGCCCGCCATGGCCATGGGTGTGGCCGTTGATCATGCCGGGCATCACCAGGCGCCCGGCGGCGTCGTGGCGGGCGGCGTCCTCCACGGCCGTGCCGGGGTCGAGCAGGGCGGCGATCCGGTCATCCTCGACCAGGATGTCGCGGTGCGGGGCGGCGGTCGCGTCGGGGGAGAGGACCCGCGCGCCGGTGATCAGGAGTCGCTTCATGGGGCGACCATAGCAGGTGCCCGGCGGGGCGCACCCGGCGGCCGGAGCGCGCAACCGATCGTTTCGGCGCTGGCGGGCACCCGCGCCGGGGTCCGCGGCCGGGCGGCGCGCGCCCGCCAACACCGAACCTTGATCCGCCGACCCGCTCCGCACGGCTTCGGAACCATTGTGACAGGGTCCGGCCTGGGCACATAAACCTGCATGGTAGCTGCCCCGATCACGATTCCCCGGAGCACCGGCAGGGTGGAGCCGGTGCCCCATGCCGGCTGGACGGCGGCGCGGGATGCCGTCCTGCAAGCCTTTGCGAAGGGGGAGCACATCGCCGCGCTGCTGGGCCCGGCCGGCGTGGGCAAGACCCTGCTGCTGCGCGAGCTGGAGGCGGCGCTGCGCGCCCGCTCGATCCGGGTGCTGCGGCTGGACCACGGCGACGGGGCGGAGGGCGCGCTGGAGGCTGCCCCGGACACCGAGGCACTGCTGATCGACGAGGCCGACCGCATGGGCGAGGCCGCACTGGAGGAGGCGGCCGAGCGCCGGGGCTGCTTCACCGTGCTGGTGGGCCTGCCGGTTCTGGCACGGCGAATCGCGCCCTGGCCGCACCGCGTGGTCGAGCTTCTGCCCTTGCCGGCCGCGGAGGTTCCCTCCTACCTGGCTGCTCGCATGGCGGGCACCGGGCTCCGGGGCACCCGCTTGACGGAGGAGGCCGGCGTGGAACTGGCAGGGCTTTCCGGCGGCACCCCCCGGCTCCTCAACACCCTTCTCGCGATGGCCTTCCACGAGGCCGACATGACCGACGCGGTCGAGGTAAGGGCGGAGCACGTGCGCGACGCCGCCGCGCTTCGCGCCGAGATGCCGGAACGGAACCCCGCGCCGGAAACCGCCCCGGCCGAGCCGGCGCCGCCGGATCCGCCGCCGTGCCGCGAGACCGGAACCACGCTCCGCGCCCCTCCGGCGGCCGAGGCTTCGCCGCCGGCCTCCCCGGCCAGCCCCCGGACCCTCTCGCTGGCGGTGGCGCCGGGCACCGCATCCCAGGCACGGTCCCGCCGGCCGGCCGCGATCCTCGCGGGCACGGCACTCCTCCTCCTGGGAGGCCTGGCCTGGCTGGAGTGGCGGAAACAGGCGGACACCACGTCACCGGAGGTTGTTCTCCCGCGCGCGGCAACGCCCGCGGCGGAAGCGGAAAGGCGCGCGGAGGGCCCGGCTCCCCCTGCGGCTGTGTCATCCAAGCCGGCGATGGCCGAGGCCGCGCAGGCACCCGGCCTGCCGGACGGCGCATTGGTGCGTGTGGTCATCACCTATCCCCGCGGAGTGGCCGAAGCGGGCCGGCGCGGCGCCGCGCTCTCGGCCGCGCTGGGACAGGCGGGGGTATCGGCCGGCGCGCCCTTCCCCGTTTCCCGCCCGCCGACCGGGCCCGAGGTGAGCTACTTCTTCCGCGAGGACCGCGACGCCGCCCTCCGCGTCAGGGGCATGGGCGGGCTTGAGGGGGCGCTCCCGGTGCTGGGCAACACGGCCGGCACGGCGCCGCGCCCCGGGACCATCGAGGTTGCCCTCTCCACGCCCGGCGCCACGGGGGAGGAGCGGGACGGCCCGCTGCCCGAGGATGCCGCGCCCGGCTGGGCCCCACCCCCGGCCGTGCCGGTCTATCCGCCCGCAGGGGCCGCGCTGACGGCCGGCGCGGCATCCCGCGGGCTGCTGATGACCTGGGCGGCGACCGAGGCCCGGCCCGGATGCTGCTTCGTGGAGGTCATGTTCCTCGGTGGACCCGGGACCCCCGATGGACCGCCGCGCGAGGCCTTCGCGGCCTATGCCGAAGCGCCCGAGCAGCAGCTGGTGCAGCTCCCCGCCGCAGGCTCCTACGCCTGGCGGGTGCTGACCGTCTCCGCCGCCGCGCGCCGCTACACGGCCAGTCCATGGCGGCACTTCGTGCTGGGCGCGGCACCGTCCTGATGGTGTTCCTCCGCTGGCCTGCTTTCATCGCCCTGCCGGCCATCCTGGCCCTCGCCGCCTGCCAGTCCGCGCCGCCCGCCGGTCCGCCCGCGTCGCGCCCGGTGACACGCGCCGCCCGCCCCTCTCCGCCCACGCCGAGCCGCGTGGAGGGGGCCTGGTCCTTTGGCGTGGCCGGCGACCGCTGCACCGCACAGGTTGCCCATCGCGAGGCGACGCTGGGGATCACCGCCGGGCCTGGGCGCACGGTGACGCTTTCCGTGGGAGCCCCGGGCCGGCGGAGCGCGCGCAGCACGCGCATCGCCTTCCGGGGCGACGAGGGCGCCTGGGAAGCCCAGGGCCGCGGCGGTGCGGGGCGACTGGCCCTGGCGACCATGCCGCTGGACGAGGCCGCCGAGGGCCGGATCCGCGATCTTCTGGGCGGCGGCACCGTAACCGTGCAGGCACAGGGCGTGGAAGTGCCGGCGCTCGGCGTGCCCGATGCCGGCGTTTCCGGCCGCGACTGGTACGGCTGCGTGTCCCGCCTGGCGGAGCGCTGAACCGGGCCTGCACACGGGCCTCCGATCCGCTATAGGAGCCCCCCTTCCGGCGCGCGGGGACGGCGGGTTGAGGGGCGGGGAGGGGCATGACGGTCGGCATCGAGATGGGGCAGACAGGCGGCGGGGCCGCCCGGCTTGACCTGGAGGAGCTCCTGGCCACCCGGCTGCTCGTGCAGGGCAACTCGGGCAGCGGGAAGTCCCACCTGCTGCGGCGCTTGTTGGAGCAGTCGGCGCCCTGGGTGCAGCAGGCGGTGATCGATCCGGAGGGCGACTTCACCTCCCTCGCGGACCGCTTCGGGCACTTGGTCATCGACGCGGCCGCCCATGCCGAGGAAACCATGGCGGCCGCCGGGGACCGCGTGCGGCGCCACCGGGTTTCCGTGGTGCTGAACCTGGAGGGGCTGGAGACCGACCGCCAGCTCCGCCACGCCAGCGCCTTCCTGGGCGGCCTGTTCGACGCCGAGCGCGACCACTGGACGCCCATGCTGGTGGTGGTGGACGAGGCCCAGCTCTTCGCCCCCGCCGCGGGAGGCGACGTGTCCGACGATGCCCGGCGCGCCTCGCTCTCGGCCATGACGGACCTGATGTGCCGCGGGCGCAAGCGCGGCCTGGCCGGAATCATCGCCACCCAGCGCCTGGCGAAGCTGGCCAAGAACGTGGCGGCCGAGGCCTCGAACTTCCTGATGGGCCGCACCTTCCTCGACATCGACATGGCACGCGCCGCCGACCTGCTGGGCATGGAGCGGCGGCAGGCCGAGGCCTTCCGCGACCTCGAGCGCGGCCACTTCATCGGTCTTGGCCCGGCCCTTTCGCGCAAGCCCCTGCCGATCCGCATCGGTCCGGTGGAGACCGAGAGCCGCGGTGCCGGCCCCGCCCTCACGCCCCTGCCGCAGACCGCGCCGGCGGAGGCGCGGGAGCTGATCCTGGCCGCGCCCGACCCGGTGCAGCCGCGCGCGGCCAGGCGCCCGCCGCCGGTCGCGCCGCAGGACATGCTCGCCCAGCTCGCCCAGGCCCGCCCCGCCGCGCCGCGCGCACCGGAGCCCGAGCCGACGCCGGAGGAGGAGGCGGAGCGCCAGGGCCGGATCGCGGCCATCCTGCACGCCATGCTGGAGGAGACGGACGCCGCCTTCCGCCCGATCGGCGTGCTGTATCAGGACCTGCTGGTGCGGCTGCGCATCCATGCCGTGGCGGGCCGCCCGCCCGAGCTTCCGGCCTTCCGCCGGATGCTGGCCGTGGCCCGCGCGGGCGTCCCGCCCGAGGCCGCCAACGATCCCGGCTGGCCCGAGGCGGCGGCGCGGGCCGACACCCTGCCCGAGGACACGCAGGGCGTGTTCCTGCTCCTGGCCCATGCCGCGCGCCAGAGCCTGCCCTGCCCCTCGGATGCCGCGATCGCGCGTGCCTATGGCAGCCGCTCCGCCGGGCGCGCGCGCCGGCTGCTGGGCTGGATCGAGGAACAGGGGCTGATCGTGACCCGCCCCGCCGCCGGGGGGCGGCGCGTGGTCGCATTGGTGGGCTTGGCCTGGGAAACGGCGCCCGGCGATCCCGCCGCCGCCTAGCCGCGGCGCCCCGCCGCCGCGTGATTGGCGGCTTCCGCGCGGCTGGGGCATCCTGGTCCCGAGGAAACGGGAGCCCTGCCATGCCGATCACGCGCCGTGCCACCGCCGCCGGAATTGCCGCTGCCCTCGCCGCGGGCGGGGCGGATGCGCAGGTGGCCACCGTCACGCTGGTGGTCCCGACGGCGCCCGCCGGTACCACGGATTTCGCGGCCCGGCTGCTCGCGGACCCGCTCGCGCGCCAGCTTGCCCAGACGGTGGTGGTGGAGAACAAGGCCGGGGCCAACGGCGCGCTTGGCACGCAGGACGTGGCGCGCGCCAGGCCGGACGGGACGCGGCTGCTGGTGCAGTATTCCGGCTACCATGTCGGCTCCCCCGCCATCGTGCCCAACATCGGCTACGATGTCCGCCGGGATTTCGCACCGGTCGCGCTGCTGCTGGACGCGCCGCAGGTGATCTTCCTGCATCCCTCCGTACCCGCCGCGACCGTCGCGGATCTGGTTGCCTACGCGAAGGCCAATCCGGGGGTGCTGAACTACGCCTCCTCCGGCACCGGATCGCTGCAGCACCTGGGAACGGAGCTGCTGAAGCTCCGCACGGGCACGGAGATGACCCATGTGCCCTATCGCGGCACCGGGCCCGCGACCCAGGACCTCCTGGCGGGCCGCGTGCAGATGATGATGACCACGCCCCCGCCGCTGATGCCCTTCGTGCGCGACGGAAAGCTGAAGGCGCTGGCGATCACCGCACCGACACGCTCGCCCGCGCTTCCGGATGTGCCGACGCTGGCGGAGTCCGGCCTGCCGGACCTGGAGGTGGTTGGCTGGTTCGCCGTCTTCGCCCCGGCCGCGACGCCGGCCCCCGTGCTCGCGCGGCTGGCGGAGGCCTGCAACGCGGTGGTCTCCTCGCCGGAGTTCCGCCGCCGTGCGGAGGAACAGGGCGCGGTGATCCGCATCATGCAGCCGGCCGAAATCCAGGCGCGGGTGAACCGCGAGCTGGAGGAATGGACGCGGGTGGTGCGCGAGGCCCGGATCACGCCGGACTGAGGTCCGCGCGTCCCGCCCGCGGTCAGGCCGCCAGGGCGGACTGGCCGGGAATGGCGCCGCCGCGCACTGCGCCGGGCGCCGTGCTGCCCCATTGCACCGCATGCCCTGCCGGCAGTGCCCGGCTGTTGGGCGCCGAAAGCCAGATTCGCAGCAGAACGCGCGCGGCGCCCGCCGCCGCATCATCCGCGTAGGCGGTGCGCCCGTGATAGGTGACGTGCTGGTTCATCAGCTGGATCTGCCCGGCCTCGAAGGGCATCTGCAGGCAGAGCTCGTCGGCAATGGCGGCCAGCGCATCCATGGCCTCCACCTGCTCCGGGCGGAGCGGCGGCACGCCGGGCTCGGCATGCGCCATCTCCACATAGGTGCGCGAATACTGGCTGGTGAAGGCGCCGTCCGGCCCGCGGGAAAACACCGGCATGGTGAAGACCCGGTCGGCATGGCCCTCGCCTTCCTCGTCGGCAGGGCGCATGCGATGGAAATCGCCGTACAGCACCGCCAGCAGGTCAGGGCGGCGCGCGGCCAGCGCGTCATGGATGGCGACGGTGGACACGATGCGCGACTCCCCGCCCGCGATCCCGTTGGAGGCGCAGAGCAGGGCCAGCACGTCGCATTTGTCGGTGTGGAAGCGCAGCGGGCCGGTGGAGCGCGAGCGCGCCCGGGCGGAGGGCACGGCACCCTCCGCGTCCGCCCCCGTCACGGCGAGCCCTCTGCCGGTCTCGTCCCGCACCTCCGCCAGGATCTCGCCCTTGGTGTTCTGCGGCAACGGCGTGCCGAGATGGGCGGCCAGTCCCCAGAACACCGCCTTCATGTCATCCGGTGCGTAGCGCTCCGCCGGCAGGCCGGATATGCGGACCAGGCCGCGCCCTTCCTCCAGTTCGCGCGTCGCCGCCTCCAGCAGAGGGCGCAGTCCCGGAAGGGGAAAATCGGCCGCGCGGATCCGCGGCAGGGGAAGGCCGCGCGCCCGCACGCCCGCCAGGGCCGCGTCGATCTCGCTGATGCCCTCGGGACCGATGCGGAACATCCAGCCGGGGTCGCGCGCGAGGTCCGCGCCGGTCCAGGCGGCGGGGCCGCCGATGGGGGAAAGGTGGTCCTGCTGCATGGGTCAGACGGTCGCGCCATGTCCACGCGCGGTCAAGCGCATGGCATGATCGCTGCATCGATTGCCGCAATGGGCAAACGGCGCGCGGGCGCCGCCATCATGCAAGACAGCACAGGGGTTCGCATGCTCGATCCAGGCCGCCGGACGCTTCTCGCGGGCCTCGCCGCCGGTGCCACGTCGCTTGCGCGCCCGGCGCTTGCCCAGCCGGCCTGGCCCGCCAAGCCCGTCCGCTTCATCGTTCCCTGGCCGCCGGGCGGGCTGAACGACCTGATCGCGCGCGCTTACAACGACCAGGTGTCGCGCCGGCTGGGCGTCGCCGTGGTGAACGACTTCAAGGCGGGCGCGGGCGGGCGGATCGGGGTCGCGGAAATCGCCCGCGCGACGCCGGACGGCTACGTGATCGGCATGGGCAACCTCGGGCCGCTCACCATCTTCCCGCATCTTTACCGCGACATGCCCTATGACGTGCGCCGCGACCTGTTGCCGGTGACGATGTTCGCGGCCTCGCCGCTGGTGCTGGTGGTCAACAAGGACCTGCCGGTGAACAGCGTGGCGGAGCTGGTCGCGCTGGCGAAGCAGCGGCCTGGGCGGATGAACGCGGCCTCGGTCGGCGTGGGCACGGCGCAGCACCTGATCTTCGAGATGCTCAAGGAGCGCGACGGCATCCAAATGGAGCACGTGCCCTACAAGGGCACCAACGAATCCCTGCCCGCGATGCTGTCGGGCGACGTGCAGGCGATGTTCGACACGCTGCCCCTGATGCTGCCGCAGCTCAGGGCCGGCGCGATCCGCGCGCTGGCGGTGACGACCCCGGCGCGCCTGGCGCAGCTTCCCGAGGTGCCCACCATGATCGAGGCCGGCTATCCCGATGCGGACGTGGTCACATGGTATGCGGTGATCACCCCCGCCGGCACGCCGCGCGCCATCACCGACCGCCTCTTCGACGCCTACACCGAGGCGGCCGGGACGCCCGAGGTGAAGCGGCTGCTGGAGGAGCAGGGATTGATCTACCTGCCCAACACGCAGGACGGCTTCGCGCGGCGGATCGAAGCGGAATCCACCCGCTGGGCCCGCATCATCCGGGAGCAGCGGATCAGCGTGCAGTAAAGGCCGGGCGCGCCGCCGCTTGCCCCTCAACCCCGCCGCCGCCGCCGCGTTCAGCCAGACCGGCGCGGCGCGGCGGAAGGGAGACACGGGCTTGCCCCTGCTGACGCGCGACGACCTCCGCCGGCAATCACGGTTCGCCTGGTTCTGCATCCTCCTTCTCGCCGCCATGGCCGCCTGGTTCTGGTCGCTGGACAAGCGCAACGCCTCCATGGGCACGCTCGTCGCGCTGGTGGGCTGCATCGGCCTGATCCTGCCGCCGCGGGAACGCATGGCGGTTCTGCCGCAACGCCTGCGGGCGCTGCCGCGCGCGCTGGACTGCACGCCCGTCCTCGCGACCATGCTCAGCAGCCCCGGCTATGGCCTGAACTGGTTCTACGGCGAGAACCCCTACGACGAGATCGTCCATCTCTTCAGCGGCGCCATGGCCGGCGCGGTTCTCGTGGCGCTGCTGCTGGCCGACGGGCGCGCCCGCAGCGCGCGCCGCATCACCCTTTCCGGCCTGGTCTTCGGCCTGCTGCTCGGTTGCCTCTGGGAGGTCTTCGAGGGGATGACCGGCCTGATCGGCGACTTCACGGACACCTGGACCGACATTCTGCTGACCTGCCTCGGCGCCACCGCCGCCGCCATCATCGCGGCGCGGCGCCACGCGGCCCGCGCATGATCCACGCCCCGCCGCCCGCCGGGCCCGGGCGCGGGATGCTGGTCGCGACCTACAACGTCCATCGTGGCCGTCCCCCGGCGGGCCTGTTCCGGCCGGAGGGAATCGCGCGGGTCATCGCCGAGATCCGCCCGGACCTGATCGCCTTGCAGGAAGCCCAGCACTACCTGCGCCCCGACCGCGCGATGCTGGACGAGGACATCCTGGCGCGCGAGGCCGGGCTGCGTTCCCTCCGCCTTCCGGACCGCCCGGGCGAGCAGGGCTGGCGCAGCAACCTTGTCCTGGTCCGCCGCGACGCCGCCGTGCTGCGTCCGCCGCTGGGCCTGCGGATCGGCGGCATGGAGCCCCGCGGTGCCATCCTCGCCGAGCTGGACCTGGGCTGGGGACCGTTCCGGCTGATCGCGACGCATTTCAGCCTGGGCGCCTCCAGGCGCAAGCGCCAGGCGCAGGCCCTGCTGGCCGCCATGGAAGCCGGCGCCGGCTCAAGCCTGCCGACCCTGCTCATGGGTGACCTGAACGAGTGGCGCGCCGGCGGCTCCGCCCTGGGGGTGCTGGAGCCGGTGTTCGGCACCTCGCCGCAGGTGCCGACTTTCCCGGGCTTCCGCCCCTTCCTCGCGCTGGACCGGATCATGGGGCACCCGGCGGGAATGGTCACCGGACTGCGCGCGCACGACACGCCGCTGGCGCGGCGCGCCTCGGACCACCTGCCCCTGACGGCGCGGGTCTCGCTCCCCGCGCCGCGCTGACCGGGCGGCGCTCCGCGGCGCCGCCTGCCCCGGGATCAGGCGATCTTGCGGTCCGCCGCCGGGGGCAGGAAGCGGTCGGTGAACATGTCGCCCACCTTCGGCGGGTTGGCTACGCCATAGGCCTCCGCGTTCGCGCGGATCAGCGTCTCGGCGCGGGCCGCGTCCATCACGCCCGTGCCCCCGGCGCGCACATTGGGGGTCAGGATGGAGCGGTCGCGCGTCATGGCCCAGCGGCGCTTCTCCAGCGCCTCGTCGAACAGCGCCTCGCGCTTCTTGAGGGAGGCCATGCCGGCATCGGGATCGGCGATCAGCATCTTCAGCCCCTCCACCGAGGCGCGCACGAAGCCGGCCGCGAGCTGCGGGTTCTTGTCGAGCCAATCGGCGCGGGCGATCAGGGCGCTGCCGTAGATGTCCAGCCCGTTCTCGGCATAGGGCCAGGCCACGATGTCGCTCTCGGGCGTGCCGAGGCCGACGAGGTTGAAGTAGGTCGTGAACAGGAAGCCCGTCACCGCGTCCACCTGGCCCTGGGCCAGCATGGTGTCGCGCAGGTTCGCCGCCATGCTGGTCCAGCGAACGCCGGAGGCATCGATGCCCGCCACGCGCGCGAAGGCCGGGAAGAGCATGCGGCTGCCCTCGCCCTCGGGTGCGCCCAGGCGCTTGCCGGCGACTCCCTTGGGATCGGTGATGCCGCTCTTCTTCAGGGTGATCAGCGCGGCCGCCGTGCGGTCCAGGATTTGGTAGAAGGTGACCAGCCGCTTGTCCGGGTTCTCGGCGTTGAACTTCACCAGGGTCGAAACATCGGTGTAGCCGACGTCGTAGGCGCCGGATGCCACCTTCACCGTGGTGTCGCCCGAGCCGAAGCCGCGGTCCATGCGCAGCCCGATGCCCTCGCGCCGGAAGATGCCGCGGTCATCCGCCAGCGAGAACATGCCGTGGTTGCCCTGCAAGGCCCAGTCGAGCGCGAAGCGCACGGGGGCCTGGGCATGGGCCGTACGGACCGCGGGAAGCGCCAGCCCGGCGGCGCCGGTGGCGATGAGGGTGCGACGAGCGATCATGGGATGGCGTTCTCCGAACTGAGCAGATCTGGTGGGCGTGTCCGGTATCGACCGGCGCGGGCCAGGCGTCCATGCAGGAAGGATGCCGCCCGGCGCGGCGCTTCGCTCAGCCCGGAACGGTGCTCGCCTCGTCCATGTCGACCCCGACGCTCACCGTGTGCTCGCCCCCGCCGAGGATCACGCCGAGCAGCGGGGAAACGTCGCCGAAGTCGCGGCCCCAGCCGAGCACCACGTGCTCGTCCGAAACGAACAGGCTGTTGGTCGGGTCCATCTCGACCCAGCCGGCCTCGTGGCCCATCCAGGCCGCCACCCAGGCATGGGACTGGTCCGCGCCCACGCGCCGCACCCCGCCGGGGGCGGGATGGGTGCGGATATACCCGGATACGTAGCGCGCGGGGATGCCAAGCATCCGCAGCCCCGTGACGAGCAGGTGCGCAAAGTCCTGGCACACCCCCGCGCGGCGCTTCAGCACCTCCTCCACGGGGGTGGAGACGGTCGTGACCCCCGCGCGGAAGGCCATGTGGTCGCGGAAATGGCGGATCATCTCCACCGCCGCCGCCCCGACCATGCGGCCCGGCGTGAAGTAGGGCGCGAGGAAGGCGCGGGCCGCCTCCACCGGCGGCAGCGTCGGGCTCGGGAACAGGAACTCCGCCGCGGCGGGATCGCGGAGCGCCATGGCGCGGATGGCCTCCCAGGGCGGCGTCTCGGCCGGCAGGGGCGGAGGGGCGATGACCTCCACCAGGGATTCGGCCGTCACGGTCAGGCGGTCATGGGGCCGTTCGAGGTAGAACCAGGCCGTGGGATTGCCGAAGTGATCCAGCCCCTCGCTGCGCCGCCCCGGCGGAGGGTCGCAGGAAAGGCCGCTGCGCGCCACGCGCTGCCGGAACCGGGGCTGCAGCAGCGGCCGCGGCGTCAGGTGAAGCAGGTGGGTCGCCATCTCCACCGGCAGTTCATAGGTATAAGCCGTGACATGGCGCAGGCGGTAGATCACGCCGCGCCCCGCACGGCCGTGGCCGGGAACGGCGGCTCGGCCGTGTCCACGCCCAGCAGGCGCGGGTGGCTGACCAGCGTGAAGTAGCGCCGCCCGATCGCGTCGGACAGCGACCCCACGGCGCCCTCCAGGGCGAGCAGCCGGGGCGAGAGGAGCGTGGCGGCGGAGGCGCCGTCCGCGGCGGCGGCCACCTCGGCGGCCATGGCCTCGCCATCCCGGCGGAGGCGGCGCGCCCAGGCGGAAAGGCTGGGATCGCCTCCGCCCTCCACCCCCGCGAGGAGGCGCTCGGCCGCGGAAAGCTGGAACAGCAGCCCACGGGGGTTGGCGGGATCGGCCATCACGAGGTCCAGCGCCGGGGCCGGTTGCAGCACGTGCAGGTAGCGCGTGCGGTAGGTGATGACCGAATCGCAAAGCTCCAGCGCCAGCGCGAGCGCGCTCTCCACCCGCGCGGGCGGCTCGGCCAGCAGGTGGCCGAGCAACGCCGCCACGCTGGCACCGCGCTCCAGCCGCCGCCCCAGGTCGAGAAAGGTATGGGCCCCGCCGCGCACCATGTTCTCCGCGGCCACCCCCGCGACGCCCGAGGCATAGCGCACCAGCCCGCCCAGCGCGGCGCCCAGCGAGGCCGGGTTCGATGCGCCCATCAGCGCCGCCCGGCAGTCCCTGAGCGGCAGGGTGAAGGCCGCGTGCATGTCGCTGGTCAGGCGGTCGCGGGTGCCCTCCACCAGCCGGGCGACCTCTCCGGTCAGCCGGTGCAGCCGCCCGCCCTCGCGCCCCGCCTGGAGAATGGCACGGCGGAGCGCGGAATCGTCGCCGGAGGTGGGCACCTCCTCCTTGGTGATCAGCTTCGCGTCCAGCAGGCAGCGCGAGAGTGCCGCGACCTCCGCCAGGTCGCGGGGCAGCATCGGGGCGCGGTCCAGCCGCACCATGGTGGCCCGCAGCAGCCGCGCGGAATCGTCCAGCCGCTCCACGTAGCGGCCAAGCCAGAAGAGGTTGTCCGCCACACGGGAGGGAAGGTCCCCGGCGGCGCGGCGGATGGCCAGCATCGGCACCTGCAGCGCGCCGGGGCCGCGGATCTCCGTGCGTTCCCCGGACAGCACCCAGACATCCTTGGAAAGCTCGCCCCCGGCCTCCGGCGCCGCGGGATCGGCCACGCGGGCGAGGCCGCCCGGCAGGCAACGCCAGCCCTGCCCGTCATGCAGGAGGAAGAGGCGCAGGCTGACGGGCCGGGGCTCCAGGCGTTCGCCGACCAGGGTGGGCGCCAGGGAGGCGACCGGCCTCGCCACGGCGGCCAGGGCGCGCGGATCGGCGGCCGCGTGCCTTGCCGGCGCTGGCCCGGCCAGGCCGGCCGCGCGAAGGGTGAACTCCCCGGGCGAGGCGGCTTGGCGGGCGAGGGAGGCCGGGTCGCCCAGCCAGAGCGTCTCGACCGAGGGAATTGCCAGCTGCTCGCCCAGCAGGCGCCGGCACAGGGCGGGCAGGAAGGCGGGCAGGCCAGGCGCCTCGGCAAGGCCCGCGCCCGGGTGGTTGTGCACGCTCAGCGAGCCGGCCCGCATCGCGTCCAGCAGGCCCGGCACGCCGGCGGCCGTGCGCCCGCCCAGCTCCAGCGGGTCCAGCGCCGCCCCGGGAATGCGGGACAAGAGGACGCGGACCGGTTGCAGCCCGCGGAGCGTCTTGAGGAACAGGGCGCCGCCCCGCGCGCTCAGGTCGCCGGCCTCCGCCAGGGCGCAGGAGAGGTCGCGCGCCAGGGTGACGTGCTCGGCCCAGGCGGGGTGGCCGACGCCGGGGGTGAGGAGGGCCACCGTGGCCGCTCCCTCCGGCTCCGTGCCGGCCGCGCGCTGCAGCACGTCCCTCCAGGCATCCACGAAGGGCCGGATCGGACGGAACTGCACGGCGCGGGCGCATTCCGGCAGCGTCCGCGCCATGTGGGAACGGTTGGCATAGGCCTGGGCCAGGCCATCCATGGCCACAACGCTGTCCCCCGACACCCGCCAGATGCCATCCGGCCCGCGCAGGAGATCCGCCGCGTAAAGGTGCAGGAAGGGACCGGGGACGCTGTTGCAGCAGGGGCGGAGGAAGGCAGGGTTGGGAAACACCAGCTCCGGCGGGAGGGCGCCCTCGGCCAGCAGGTTCTGCGGGCCGTACAGGTCGGTCAGCACCGCCTCCAGCAGGCGGGCGCGCTGGGCTAAGCCCTCGGCCAGGGTGGCGAACTCGGCGCCCTCCAGAACCAGCGGCACGGGGTCCAGCCGTCCCGCCGCGGCGCGGCCCTTGCCCCCATGGGCCGGCAGGAGGCCGGCGGAGCCCTCCTCCTCGAAGGCGCGGTCCAGGAGGCGGGCGCGGCCCGCCAGCCCCCCGTCCGGCAGGCTGGACAGCGCGCCCAGAAGGCCACGCCATTGCGGCCGCACATGGCCGCTGCCGTCCACCATCTCGTCCACCGGTTCGGCCACCGCTGCTCCGGCCGGGCTTGTTCCGTGCTGCGCGCTCACGTCGCCACCAGCGAGAGGGACGCGGAGAAGGTGACGCCGCAGGGCTCGTGCGTGCCGCTGACGGGCGCGGCCAGGCGCGGGTCGGAGGCGGCCGAAAGCGGGAGGTGGAACTCGGCGGCCAGCAGGCCGGAGGTGGGATCGAAGCCGACCCAGCCCGCGCCGGGCAGGAAGGCCTCCGCCCAGGCGTGCAGCTCCGCCGTGTTCTCGTTCGTGTCGAGCAGGTAGCCGGAGCAGAACCGTGCGGCGATGCCCATGGCGCGAAAGGCGTGCACCAGCAGCCAGCCAGTGTCCCGGCAGGAGCCCTGGGCCCACGAGATCACCTCCTCCGGTTCCCAGATGCCGGGCTCGTCGCGGCGGATGTACTCGATCTCGCCGGCGACGCGGCGCGCCACCGCCAGAAGGGCCGGTATGGTGTCCTCGCCGTTCTGACGCGGGGTGGGGATCAGGGCGGCGATGCCTTCTCCCGTGACCCCGGAGCGCAGGTTCGGCGCGAGCTCCGCCGCCAGCAGAGGATCGTAGCGGAAGGGCCAGCGGTCTGCGCCGTCCTCCAGCACGAAGGCGAAGGGGTTCACGGGCACCAGCTCCGCCTCCAGCTCGGCGACCACCGTGAAATGCTCGACCCGGCCGTCGAAGACTGCGAGCGACTCCGGATTGCCCTGCGGGTCCCGGCGGTGGAACAACCGGTGGTTCGCGGGCTCCACCTTCAGCGCATGACGCCGGACCACGGCCGCGGCGTGCGGCGCCGGAGACAGGCGGATCGTCTGCGGCCCCAGGAGCACAGGCCGGTCGTAGCGATAGGCCGTGACGTGGGTCAGGGTGACGAGGCTGGCCATGCGGGGTGGTCTGGGCCCTTCCGGAGCTGGGGCGGCGCAGCATAGCCGCCGGGGCGGCGCGGGATACCCCTGTTGCGCCCCTGCACGGAGGGAGGCCGCGCTGGCGCAGGGATCGCCCGGCGTGGCATCACGCGGCGCGCGCATCGCCACGGGCATTGGGCCCGCGGGCGGAACCGGCATCCGGCCTCGGAGAGACACCCATGGGCACCAAGTACCACATCCAACGCCGTGCCCTGCTGGCCGGCGGCACAGCCCTCTCCCTCGTGCCGGTGCCCGGCGCGCGGGTTTCGGCGCAGATCCTGGACAAGGTGTCCTTTCAAACGGATTGGCGGGCCCAGGCGGAGCATGGCGGCTACTATCAGGCGGTGGCGGCCGGCATCTACCGCCGGCACGGCATCGAGTGCGACCTGCGCCAGGGCGGCCCCATGCAGAACCCGGCGCAGCTCCTGATCGGCGGGCGGGCGGACATGATCATGTCCAATCCCTTTCAGGCCCTGAACTACGTGCGCGAGAACCTGCCCTTCCTCTGCATCGCGGCGATCTTCCAGAAGGATCCGATGATCCTGATGAGCCACGAGGAGGCGGGGATCACGGGCTTCGAGGCGATGCGCGGCAGGCCCATCATGATGAGCGCCGCGGGCCGGGTCACGCACTGGCCCTTCCTGCGCGGGCGCTTCGGCTTCACCGATGCCCAGATCCGCCCCCACGCCTTCAACCTCCAGCCCTTCATGGCCGACAAGGGCGCGATCCAGCAGGGAATGGTGTCCTCCGAGCCCTATGCCGCCATGCAGGCGGGCGCGCGGCCGCGCGTGCACATGATCGCGGATGCCGGCTACGAGGCCTACAACACCACCATCGACATCTCCGCCCGTATGATGGCCGGAAAGCGGGACCTGGTTCAGCGCTTCGTGGACGCGACCGCCGAGGGCTGGACCGAGTACATGAAGGGCCAGGACATCGGCGCCGCCAACGCACTGATCCAGGCGCAGAACGCCGAGATGCCGGCGGAGAAGATGGCCTACGGCCTGCGCGTCATGCAGGAACGGAAGATCGTCACCGACAACGAGGCCGCCACGCTCGGCGTCGGCGCCATGACCCATGAGCGCTGGGACCGCTTCTATGCGACCATGCGCGACAACGGCGTCTATCCCGCCGGACTGGACCTTCGGCGCGCCTATTCGCTGGACTTCGTGAACCGCAGGGCGGGGCTGGGCTGAGGCGGGGCGAGCCCCCGCGCATCGCCGCGCCGGCCATGGTTCCGGCGCGGCAGGATCGGGCGGGCGGTGTCACCACGGCAGGTCCACCCAGGACAGGTGGCCGCCCTTGCCGGCGCCGGTGTCCATGAACACCGCCGCGCCGCCGCCCGCGCCCACCTGCATCAGGGGGCGCCCGTTGGCGCTGCGCACCTCGTGGCCGCAATAGATGGTGAAGCCCTGGGGAATGCGGTCCACCCAGTCGTGCAGACGCTCGGGGTAGCCGTCCTCGCGCATGCGGCTGGTCACCTGGCCGAACAGCGCGCGGGGCACCAGGCCCTCCGGCTTGCGCGCCCCGGCATCGGGTGGGGGCGCGGCATGCAGCATGCGCGGGTGGAATCCGCCATGCACGAACAGCCGCTGGTCGATCCGCAGCCAGGCCGGGGCACGGCCGATCTCCAGCACCGCCCGCCGCCGCAGCGCCTCGCCGTCCTCGGAGGCGTCGATCTGCTCCAGCGTGCGCCCGAGGCCGGCCGGTTCGATCCGGATGGGCGCGCCCTCCAGCGCACGGCGAAGCTTGTGGTCGTGGTTGCCCAGCACGAAGAGCCCCCGTCCTTCCGCCCGGAGCGAGAAGGCGCGGCGCAGCACGCCGGGCGCGTCGGGACCGCCGTCGGTCAGGTCGCCGAGCTGGATCAGGAACAGGCGCTCGGCCAGCGCGCCGTCGGCCGCGGCATGGAAGGCCGCCGCCTCGCCGTGCACGTCGCCCACGACGCGCAGGCCTTCGAAGCGGGCGCGCAACTCCTTCAAGCCGTCGCCTCCTCCCTCGGCGCGCGGGCGGCGGCGCGGAGGGCGGCCAGCGCCCTTGCGCGGCCTTCGGCATGACCGATCACGGGCCGCGGGTAAACGCCCTTGCCGGACCCCGGCCCGCGGCGGATCCCCTCCGGCACGTCCGAGGCGTGATGGATGAGGCGGAACGGCATCCGCGACGGCGCCCAGGGCCGGACATCGGCACCTTCCGGGCCGAGGTTTTCACCCGTGGTGCCGGAAAGGCGGATGTCCTGAAGGGAGCGGAGGATGGTGGAACGGCTCATGCCGGGCTCTCCGCGCGGCGGCGCATGGGCGCGAGCGGCACGCTGTAGAGGCGGTCCGGCCCGAGCAGGAAGACCCGCCCGCCCCGGGGAAACAGGCGGCCCAGGGCGGGGTCGCGCATGTCGAGGCCACCTGTATAGGCGCCGAAGGCCGGCAGGATGACGCGCCGGGCGTCGGTCGCGAAGCAGGGGCGGCTGACCGGGCCCGCGCGGGTGGCGAGCGTGGCCTTGGGGTGGAAGTGGCCGCTCAGTTCCCCGGCCGCGCGCGGGTCCGCCTCGTGCCGGAAGGTGAGGGGACCGTCCGAGAAGGTGTTCACCGCGATGCCCGGCAGGCCCACGGGGGCGATGGGGTCGTGGTTGCCCAGCACCCAGACCACCTCGCCCGCCGCCGCCAGGATGCGGGTGAGGGTGGCGCAGTCGGACGGCGCCATGCGCTGGCAGCCCAGGGCGTCGTGGAAGCTGTCGCCCAGCAGGATCAGCCGCGAGGGCCCGTGGCGGCGCACCGCCAGCGCCAGCTTCGCCAGGGTCTCGCGCGTGTCGTAGGGCGGCACGAAGAAGCCTCGCGCCGCGAAATGGCTGCCCTTCTCCAGGTGGAGGTCCGAGACGATCAGGCTCCGCCGCGCGGGCCAGGAAACCACGCCGGAGGGGTCGAGCATCAGGCGCTCGCCCGCCAGGTGCAGGGGCGCGGGGGTCATGGCGTGGCATCCCCGCCCGGCAGCCTGGCGCTGCGCACGAAGCGGCGCGGCGGGGGGCGGCGCTTACGGTCCTGTCGGCGGGGGCGGTCCACCACCCCCGAACGCACGCGAAGCCCCTCCGTCACCTCCGATAGAACGTCGGCGAAGTGCTCGGCGCCACCCGTGGCGTCGTCCACCAGGGCGGCGGCTTCGGCCAGGAGCGCGTCCTCGGCGCCGCCGGCCACCCATTCGCGCCCTTCCTCGATCAGGGCCGGGACAGCGAGGGGGGAGACCCGGTCGAGCCGCCGGATGCGGATCGCGCCCCGGATGCGGGCGAGGAGGGTCGCGATGCGCCCCACATCGGTCAGCCCCGTCGCGGCCTCCGCCCTCGTCGCGCGGAGAAGGATGTGGTCGGGCTCGTGCTTGCGCAGCACGTCGTAGATCAGGTCGGAGTTCATGCTCATCTGCCGCCCGGACTTCTCGGCGCCGGGATGGTTCTTCTCGATCAGGCCCGCGATGGTCGCGATGTTGCGGAAGGTGCGGCGGAGCATGGAGCTTTCCGCGATCCATTCCTCCAGCTCCTCGCCGAGGATGTCCTCCTCGAAGAGCCGCTCGGGGTCGGTGGGCTCGAAGGCGCTCCAGGTGGCCAGCACGTAGTCGGTGCCGAGATAGCCCATGGGGCCGTAGCCCATGCGCTCCATCCGCTTGGTCACCAGCATGCCCAGCGTCTGGTGCGCGAGCCGGCCCTCGAAGCAGTAGGCGACCAGGAACCAGCGCCCGGCGCGGGGGAACACCTCCACCAGCATCCCGTCCCGCTGCGGCAGCTCGGAGCGTCGCTGCTGCAGGCGCAGCCAGTCGCGCACGGGGTCGGGCAGGGCGCGCCAGCGCCTGGGGTCGGACAGGATGGAGCGCACCCGGAAGGACAGGTTGGTGGAGAGCGGCAGGCGTGCCCCGGCATAGGCGGGCACGCGCGGCTCGCCCTCGCCCCCGCGCGTGACCACCATGGTCAGGGCATCGATCCCCTCGTAGCGCAGGGTCTGGCCGGCGAAGATGAAGCAGTGGCCGGGCTCCAGCGTGGAGGCGAACCATTCCTCGACCTCGCCGAGCACGGGGCCGCCGCGGATGCGCACCTTGAGCATGGGCGTGTCCACGATGGTGCCGAGGTTCATCCGCGCCTGCCGCGCGACGCGGAGGTCGCGCACATGCACCATCCCCTCGGCATCCCGGAACAGGCGGCGGAAGCGCTCATAGGCCCGCAACGCGTAGCCGCCGTCCTCCACGAAGCGGAGCACGTCGTCGAAGTCGCGCCGGGACAGGGCGGCATAGGCGCCGGCGCGGGTGACCTCGGCGTAAAGATCGTCGGGGTGGAAGGGGGCCTGGCAGGCCATGGCGAGCAGGTGCTGCGCCAGCACGTCGAGGCCGCCGGGCCGGGGCGGCTCCCCGTCCAGCTCATGGGCGCGCACGGCCTCGGTGGCGGCGACGCACTCGATCACCTCGAAGCGGTTGGCGGGCACGAGAACGGCGCGGGAGGGCTCGTCCATGCGGTGGTTGGCGCGCCCGATGCGCTGGAGAAGCCGCGCGACCCCCTTGGGCGCGCCGACCTGGATCACCTGGTCCACCGCGCCCCAGTCGATGCCGAGGTCCAGCGAGGCGGTGGCCACCACGGCGCGCAGCTTCCCCGCGGACATGGCGGCCTCCACCTTGCGGCGCTGCTCGATCTGCAGGCTGCCATGGTGCAGCCCGATGGGCAGGTTGCCTTCGTTCAGCCGCCACAGGGCCGCGAAGATCAGCTCCGCCTGGGCCCGGGTGTTGACGAAGACGATGGTGACCGCCGCCCCGTCGATCCGGGCCAGCACGCCGGGGGCGGAGGCGATGCCCATGTGCCCGCCCCAGGGCAGGTGGCCCTCCGGGAGCATCAGGTCCATCACCGGCTCCGCCCCGCCGCGGCCGGTGACGAGGCGCACGTCCTCCGCGCGGGCGGTGGGGGAAAGCCAGGTGCGGAGCGCCTCCGGATGGGCGACGGTGGCGGACAGCCCCGTGCGCCGCAGGCCGGGCGCCAGGACATCGAGCCGTGCCATCAGCAGGCAGAGCTGGTCGCCCCGCTTGGTGCCGGCCATGGCATGGGCCTCGTCCACCACCACGGCGCGCAGGTTCCCGAAAAGCTCCGGCGCCTCCGGTGAGGAAAGAAGGACCGCCAGGCTCTCCGGCGTGGTCAGGAGGATCTGCGGCGGCGTTTCGCGCTGGCGGGCACGGCGGTTCTGGGGGGTATCGCCGGTGCGGGTCTCGATGCGGATGGGCAGGCCCATCTCCGTCACCGGGTCCATCAGGTTGCGCGCGATGTCCACCGCCAATGCCTTCAGCGGCGAGACGTAGAGGGTGTGAAGCCCTTCCCGCGGGTTCGCGTGCAGGTCCAGCAGGGTCGGCAGGAAGCCGGCCAGGGTCTTGCCGCCCCCGGTCGGTGCGATGAGCAGCGCGCTTTCCCCAGCCTTCGCCGCGCGCCAGAGCGCGAGCTGATGAGGGCGCGGTGTCCAGCCGCGCGCGGCGAACCAGCCCGCGAAGGGTTCCGGCAATGTTCCCATGGGCCCCCGGTATATGGCATGCATTCGGGCGGCGGCGAGGGCCGCTGCGCGAGAAGCTGCTGCGCAAAAGGGTGGAAGACCACGGCATGAACGAGTTGGCGACGCTTCTTCCCCTGGTCCTCGCGGGGCTGGCCCTCCTCGGCGTGGCGGTTCTCCTGCTCCGCCGAACCGGGGGCGAGGAGGCGATCGGCGCCCTGGCCGGCAAGCTGGACGCCCTGGGTGCCGCGCAGGACCGCCAGGCCATGGCGGTGGCGGACCGTGCCGCCGCCAGTGAGCGCGCCCTGGCGGACCGGCTTTCGGCGACGACCCTGGCCCTGACCGAGACGCTCTCGGCAGGGCTCGCCAAGCAGAACGACCGCCTGGCCGCGACCGAGCGCGCCCTGGCGGACCGCCTGGCCGGGCAGAACGAGCGCCTGGGCCGGGCGCTGAGCGAGAACGCCCTGAAGGCCGAGGAAACGGCCGGGAAGATCCACGAGCGCCTGGCCGTGATCGACGCCGCGCGGGCCAACATGGAGGCGCTGGGCGCGCAGGTGGGGACGCTCGCTCAGATCCTGGGCAACAAGCAGTCCCGCGGCGCCTTCGGGGAGGTGCAGCTCCGCCAGCTCGTCGAGGACAGGCTGCCGCCCGGCGGCTTCTCCTGGCAGCACACGCTGGCCAACCGCACCCGCTGCGACGTGCTGATCCGACTGCCCTATCCGCCCGGGCCCATCGCGGTGGACAGCAAGTTCCCGCTCGAATCCTGGCTCGCCGCGCGCGACGCACCGGACGATGCCGCCCGCATCGCCGCCACCAAGCGCTTCGCCGGCGACGTGACGCGCCACGTGGACGACGTGGCCGGGAAATACATCTGCCCCGGCGAGACCGCCGAGGGCGCGCTGATCTTCGTCCCCTCCGAGGCGATCTACGCGGACCTTCACGCCGCCCATAACCCGGTGGTGGAGGCGGCGGCCCGGCGCGGCGTCTACATCGTTTCCCCCAGCACGCTCTGGGCCGTGCTGGGCACCATGCGCGCCCTGATGCAGGACGTGCGGATGCGGGCAGAGGCCGGGCAGATCAAACACCAGGTGGCCGAGCTGATGAAGGACGTGTCCCGGCTCGACGAGCGCGTGGGAAAGCTGCGCAAGCACTTCGTGGACATCCAGATGGACGTCCAGCAGATCGAGATCACCACCGGCAAGATCGCCCGCCGCGGCGTCGCGATCGAGGCCGTGGAACTGAGCGAGGCGCCGGCGCTTGGCGCACCGGTCGGCCTGCCGGCGCCGGTGGCGGACTGAGGGCGGCCACGCCTAGGCGGCGGGGGAGCCCTTCACCCGCATGAGGTGATGCATGCCCACCTCCTTCGGCGACTGGCATCCCAGCAGCGCGAGGTTGCGATCCACCTCGGAGGACAGGATGGAGATGCCGTGGCGCACGCCCGCTTCCCCGGCCACGGCGGCGGCGTAGAGGAAGGGACGGCCGACGAAGACGAAGTCCGCGCCCATCGCGAGCGCCTTCAGCACGTCCGAGCCGCGCCGGATTCCGCCATCCATCATGACGGCCATGGAGCCGGCGGCCGCGCGCACCTCCGGCAGGGCGCGGAAGGCGGAGATCGCGCCGTCCAGCTGGCGCCCGCCGTGGTTGGAAACGATGACGCCGTCCGCGCCCTCCTCGCCCGCGCGGCGGGCGTCCTCCCCGTGCAGGATGCCCTTCACCACCAGCTTGCCCTTCCAGCGGCGGCGGATCAGGGCGAGGTGCGACCAGTTCAGGTGGTCGCGCGCGCCGAAGTCGCGCTCCACGTTGCGGGCGATGATGGGGGCGCCGCGGGTGGCGTAGGAGTTCTCGAAATGCGGCATGCCGTGGTGGCGCAGGGTGGGCAGCATGGTGTCCAGCAGCCAGCGCGGCCGGATCGCCCCGTCCCATGCCAGGCGAAGCGTGGGCTTGAGCGGGGTGGAGAAGCCGGATCGCACGTTGTTCTCGCGGTTGCCCATCGTGGTGGTGTCCACCGTCAGCAGCAGCGTGCCGAAGCCCGCGGCCGCCACACGGTCCACCAGTCCGGTGATCCGCGCCTCCTCCCCGGGGAGATAGGCCTGGAACCAGCTTCCCGGGGCCTCGCGCGCAATCTCCTCCAGCGGGATCAGGGAGGAGCCGCTCATGATCATGGGAATGCCGGCATCGCGCGCCGCGCGCGCGAGAACGAGGTCGCCGCGATAGGCCATCATCGCGCTGATGCCCATGGGCGCGATGCCGAAGGGCGCGCGGTACTCGGTGCCGAGCAGCGTGGTCGCCATGCTGCGGCGGGAGACGTCGATCAGGTATCGCGGGCGGAAGGCCCAGTCGGCGAAGACGCCGCGGTTGTCCGCCAGCGAGCTGTTGGTCTCGGCGGCGCCGGCGACGTAGCCGAACAGCGGCCGCGGCAGCTTGCGCCGCGCCGCCGGCTCGAAGTCGTCGAGCGCCAGGACCGGGCGGAGGACCCGCGGCAGATCCTTGGACACGCTGCGATAGACGCTCTTCGCCGGGGGCGGGACGGGGGCGGCTCCGTTGCCGTCGGGCGGGCTCATGCGATGCGCTCCAGCACGCGGTCCACGAAGAGCCCGGCGCTGCCCAGATAAGTGGCGGGATCGGTGATCCCCGCGATGGCCCCGGCATCGAGGCGGGAGGACACGGCGGGGTCGCGCGCCAATGCCTCGGCCAGCGGCACGCGATCGGCCAGCGCGACATCGCAGGCGTGGTGCACGGCGTCGTGCGCCGCGCCGCGGCCGAGCATCGGCGCCAGCCCCATCATCACCGCCTCCGCCATGATCGCGCCCCCCGTGGCCTCCAGGTTCCGCCGCATCCGGGCGGCGTCCACCGTCATGCCCTCCGCGATCTGCCGCGCCTGATCGATCGCGCCATGGGTCAGCAGCAGGGCCTGGGGGATGGCCAGGGGCTCGGCCTGCCAGGGGCCGGTGCCGCGCTCATGGTCCAGCGCCATGGCGGACATGACCTGCGGCACCAGCGCGTGCACGCCGCGGGCCTGCGCCAGCACGTATTCGCAGGCAATGGGGTTGCGCTTCTGGGGCATGGTGGAGGAACCACCACGCCCGGCCTCGTGCGGCTCGAACACCTCCGCCACCTCGGTCTGCATCAGCAGCATCACGTCGGTCGCCATCTTGGAGAGCGAGCCGCAGAGGATGCCGCACCAGCAGACCGCCTCCGTCACCGTGTCGCGGGCGACGTGCCAGGGTATCTCGGGCACGGCCAGGTCCAGCTCGCGCGCCAGGGCATCGGCCACCGCCGGCCCCTGATCGCCCAGCGAGGCCAGCGTGCCCACGGCGCCGCCGAACTGCACGCGAAGCAGGCGCGGGAGCAGGGCGTCCAGCGTGTCCCGCGCGTTGATGAGGGGCGCCAGCCAGACGGCGCATTTGTAGCCGAAGGTGACGGGCAGGGCGTGCTGAAGGTGCGTGCGCCCGGCCATCACCGTGCCCCGGTGCTCCCGCGCGCGGGCGGCCAGCGCCGCGATCGTGCTGTCGAGGTCGGCGCGGATGAGCGCGAAGGCGTCGCGCATCGCCAGCACCAGCGCGGTGTCCAGGATGTCCTGGGTGGTCGCGCCCCAATGGGTCCAGCGCGCGGCTTCGTCCCCGGCCAGCGCGCCGAGCTGCTTCACCAGGCCCACCACGGGATAGCCCGTGTTGCGCGTGGCGGCGGCCAGCTTCGGCAGGTCCAGCCGGTCGGCGCGCGCCGTGGCGGTGATCGCGTCCGCCGCCGCCCGCGGGACGATGCCCAACCCGGCCTCGGCGCGCGCAAGGGCCGCCTCCACGTCCAGCATGCGCTGGAGGAGGGCCATTTCCCCGACGGCGCCGCGCATCGCGTCGGTGCCGTAGAGGACGCCCCAGACCGCGCCGTCCGCCGGGTTGACCGCCACGCTCAAACCGCCATCCAGACCGTCTCGCCCTCGCCCTGCAGGCGGAGATCGAGGTTCCAGGCATTCTCGCCAGCGGGCTTCGCGATGATCGTGCCGCGCCGGGCCTCGGGCACCGCCGTCAGGACGGGATCCGTCGCGTTCAGGGCCTCGCCTTCGAAGTACAGGCGGGTGGAAACGTGCTGCAGCAGCCCGCGCGCGAAGACGGCGACGGCCACGTGCGGCGCCTGCATGGCATTGGCACCCGCGTGCGGCCCGACCGGCACGGGGCCGGGCTTGAGGGTGGTGAAGCGGAAGCGCCCCTGCTTGTCGGTGGCGCAGCGGCCATAGCCCTGGAAGGCCGTGGGATCGCCGTTCGGGTCCGGGTAACGGCCCTGCGGATCGGCATGCCAGATCTCGACCAGCGCGTCCGTCACCAGCGCGCCCGTGCCGTCCGTCACGCTGCCGGTGATCACGATGCGCTGGCCTTCCGGCAGGTTGCCCGCGAAGTGGCGCGTGGTGTCCGCCCATTCCGGGAAGTCCACCAGATGCCAGTAGGGGCCGGCCGTCTGGTGGGCGGAGGCGACCGTCGCCTCGGAAGGCGCCAGCTCGGGCGTCGCGTCGGCCATGGTCAGGTGTTCTCCATGGGGGTGGCCTCGCGGCCGCGGAGGACGATGTCGAAGCGAAAGCCCAGCGCCCATTCGGGCTTGGTCAGCTCCAGGTCGAACTTCGAGACCAGGCGGTTGCGCGCGGCCTCGTCCGCCACCGTGTTGAAGATCGGGTCCAGCGGCAGCAGCGGGTCACCCGGGAAGTACATCTGGGTGATCATGCGCTGGGCGAAGCCGTGGCCGAACAGGCTGTAGTGGATGTGGTTCGGCCGCCAGGCATTGTGGTGGTTGCGCCAGGGATAGGCACCGGGGCGGATGGTGACGTAGCGGTAGAAGCCGTTCTCGTCGGTGAAGACGCGGCCCATGCCCCGGAAGTTGGGATCGAGCGGCGCGTCGTGGTCGTCGCCCTCGTGGTTGTAGCGGCCGGCGGCGTTGGCCTGCCACACCTCCACCATGGCGTGCCGGATGGGGCGCCCGTCCTCGTCCGTCAAGCGGCCGCCGACGATGATCCGCTCGCCCATCGCCTCTCCGGCACCGTTCTCGAGCACGGTCAGGTCCGCCGTCTCCGGGTAGCGCGCCGCGGTGAAGATCGGGCTGCTCGTCTCGGTCAGCGTGTGCGGCAGCTCCAGCAGCGGCTGCTGCGGATGGCGCGCGCGCGTGCTGCCATAGGCCGGGGAGTTCAGGGGCGGCTGGGTCGCCGTCTGGGGACGGCGATAGCCGTGCACGACCTCGCTCATGGTGCCTTCTCCATTTCCGCCAGGATGTCCTTGGCGATCTTCAGCGCGTGGTTGGCCGCGGGCACGCCGGCATAGGCGCCCACCTGCAGCAGGACCTCCGCCACCTCCTCCGGCGAGACGCCGGTGTTGCGCGTCGCGCGCACGTGCAAGGCGAACTCGCCTTCCCGGACCAGCGCCGCCGTGATCGCCAGCGTGAGCAGGGAGCGTGTGTGGCGGGGCAAGCCAGGACGGGTCCAGATCTGGCCCCAGACGTTGCGGGTGATGTAGTCCTGGAAGGGCGCATCGAGCGGCGTGGCGTTCGCCTGGGCGCGGGCCACGTGGGCCTCGCCCAGCACGGCCTTGCGCACGGCCAGCCCCGCCGCCAGGAAATCGCCCTCGGCCGCGGGTGCCAGATGGTCGCGCAGCGCCTCCGTCACGGCGGCTTCCGCCTCAAAGGTCGGGATGTGCGCGAAGCCGGGCAGCACGATCAGGCGGCTGCCGGGAATGGCATCGCGGATGCCCTCCGCCGCGGCGACCGGGGAGGCCTGGTCGAGCTCGCCCACCACGACCGTGGCAGGCCCGCGAAGCCTGCCGGCCAGCGGCGCCGCGCGTGCATCGCGGAGCGCCGCCGCGGCGGCGGAATAGCCTTCCGCCGGGGTGGCCATCAGCATGGCCCGCAGCGCGAGCGACGAAGGCGAGGACTGGTCCACCACCCAGCGCGCCATCACGCCATCCGCCACCGCGGCCATGCCGCCGGCGGAGACGGCCTCGATCCGCGCCTGCCAGGTTTCGGGCGGCGGGAACTCCATGGCGGTGTCGAGCAGGAAAAGGGAAAGGACCCGTTCGGGATGGCTGGCCGCCATCTCCATGGCGATGCGCCCGCCGATGGAGATGCCGCCGACATGGGCGGCCGGCACGCCCAGGAAATCCAGCAGGGCGAAGGCGTCGTCGGCGAAGGCGGCCATGCTGCCCTCGCCGGAGGCGGCGCCGCTCAGCCCATGGCCGCGCAGGTCGAAGCGGATGACGCGGTGCGTGCGGGACAGCGTCTCCGCCTGGGGATCCCAGACATGGAGGGAGGTGCCGAGGCTGTGCAGCAGGAGCAGCGGCGGCGCCCCGGGCGGTCCCTGCACCTGCACATGCACCGCCATTCCGCCCAGCGCAATGAACATCCGGCCGATCCACTCCCCCGGCGGCTTCCGCGGGCACCGTCCCGGCCCATGGCCGCGACGGCGGTGGGCGCGCCGTGATAAAGGCCTAGCACGCAGCCATTCCCGCGAAAACCCGTGGACCTTCCTGCCGGAAGATGCGGCCTAGACCCCGGCCACCGTGACCTGCCCCTGGTCCTGGCCACGCATGGCCCAGCCCGTGGTGCGGTTCTCGATGGTCACGGCCACCACATACATGATCACGCCCATGATGCCCGTGATGATGAGCCCGGCGAAGACCAGCGGCACGTCGAAGCGGGAGGAGGCGAGCATCATCAGGTGCCCGATGCCCTTATTCGCCGCCACCGTTTCCGCGATGATGGAGCCAACAAAGGCCACCGTGATCGCGATCTTCAGCGAGGCGAAGAAATAGGGCATCGCCCTGGGCAGACCGACCTTGCGGATGATGTCCGAGGGACGCGCGCCGAGCGCCCGCAGCACGTCCCGCAGCTCCGGCTCCACGGTCGCGATGCCCGTGGCCACGTTCACCACGATCGGAAAGAACGAGATCAGGAAGGCGGTGATCACGGCCGGCACCGTGCCGATCCCGAACCAGATCACCAGGATCGGCACCACCGCCACCTTGGGCACGGAGTTGAAGGCGATCAGCAGCGGGTAAAGCCCGTGATAGAGCAGCGTGGACGAGCCGATCGCGATCCCGAGCAGAAGGCCGAAGACGATGGCCAGGGCGAAGCCGATGAGCGTGGTCATCAGCGTCTGCCAGGCGTTGTCCAGCAGGGGCAGCCACCACTTCACCATGCTCGCCATGATCGCGGAGGGCGCGGGCAGGATGAACTGGGGGATCTCGAAGGCGCGGCAGATCACCTCCCAGACCACGAAGGTGCCGACGATGATGATCCAGGGAAGCGCCGTCTGAAGGCGCCGGCGGCGGCGCGCGGAGGCGGCCAGCGCCTCGATCCGGCGCTGGGCCGCCGTCGGCGTGCCGGGCGCGGCGGCGGGGGAGACGTCAAGCGGCATGAGGGGCCTCCTGCCCGGGGGTGATCGCGCCGGGCGGGGATACCGGCATGTCCTCGCCGCGACGGGCGGCGCTGATGTGCTCGCGCAGGTCGTGCACCAGCTCCTGGAAGGGCTGGGTGTAGGTCAGGTCCAGCGCGCGGGGGCGTGGGAAGGGCACGGTCCGCTCGGCGATGATGCGGCCCGGGCGGGCCGACATGATCATCACGCGGTCCGCCAGGAACACCGCTTCCTTGAGGTCGTGGGTCACGAGCACCACGGTGGGCTTGAGGATGTTGCAGACCCCCTGCAGCTCCACCCACAGGTCCTCGCGCGTGAACACGTCCAGCGCGCCGAAGGGCTCGTCGAGCATCAGCAGCTGCGGGTCGTGGATCAGCGCGCGGCACAGGCTGGCCCGCTGCTGCATGCCGCCCGAGAGCTGGTGCGGCGTCTTGTCCTCGAAACCGGCCAGGCCGACCAGCGCCAGCAGCTTGCGCGCCTTCTCCTCGTACATGGAGCGTTCGCCCCGCAGGCGGCGGCGATGGGGCTCCACCACCTCCAGCGGCAGCATCACGTTCTGCAGGATCGTGCGCCAGGGCAGCATGGTGGGGGCCTGGAAGGCCATGCCGGCGATGGAGAGAGGGCCGTCCACCTCCTTCCCCGCCACGATCACGCTGCCCGCCGAGCACGGCCACAGCCCCGTCACCAGGCGCATCAGGGTGGACTTGCCGCAGCCCGAGGGCCCGACCACCGCGACGAACTCCCCTTTGGCGATGCGCATCGAGGTGTGGCGCAGGGCCAGCGTCCCTTCCGTGCCGCCATAGCGCATGGAGACGTCGTCGATCTCCACGAAGGGCCTCTCGAACCCGGTCATACCCGCACTGGCCTCCGCTCGCCCTGTCCCGTTTGCCGGGTTGTGCCCGGCGCGTGCCGCCGGGACGCTGAAAGAAACCGGCACGATGCGCCGGAACGATGCGACCCTCCTAGCAAGGGTTGCGCCAAAGAGGTTAGTGCAAAGGGTGGCGGCCGCGCATGGCGGCGCGCGCCGTGCTGCCGCCCTGGCATCGGCGCGTGCCGCACCCAATCTGCCGCCGGTTGCCTTTCTTCGTATCGCAGGAGTGCGCGTCATGACGGTCCAGGACATCTCGCCGCGGGACAGCTTCGAAGCCATCCGGGCCGACCCCGACGCCCTGCTGGTGGATGTCCGCACCGATGCGGAATGGAACTTCGTGGGCATCCCGGACCTGTCCGCGGCGGGCAAGCAGCCGGTGCTCATCCCCTGGCAGGTTTACCCCTCCATGGGCGTGAACGGCGCCTTTGTGGAGAACCTCCGCCGCGCCGGTGCCACGCCCCTGAGCAAGCTGCACTTCCTGTGCCGCTCCGGCGCAAGGTCCCTCGCCGCGGCGCAGGCCGCCCAGGCGGCCGGCTTCCCCAACGCCTACAACGTGGCGGATGGCTTCGAGGGACCGGTGGACGCCGAGGGGCACCGCGGCACCACGGCGGGCTGGAAGGCCGAAGGCCTGCCCTGGCGCCAGCGCTGAGGACGCCGGGGCGCCCCCGGCGGCCTATTCGACGCGGATATTGGCCCGGCGGGCGACCTCGCCCCAGCGGCGCGTCTGTTCGGCGACGAAGTCGCGGAACCGGTCCGGGGTGAGATCGCCGGCGGTGATCCCCAGTTCCTCGTAGCGGGCGCGGACGTCGGGCGTCGCCAGTGCCGCGATCGCCTCGCGGTTCAGGCGCTCCACCACCGGCCGCGGCGTCGCGGCCGGGGCGAAGAGGCCGTGCCAGGAGACGCTCTCGAAGCCGGGCAGCGTTTCCGCCACGGTGGGCACGTCCGGCGCCTGGGGGACGCGCTGCAGGCTGCCGACGCCGAGCGCGCGGATGCGCCCTTCCTTCGCGTGCGGCCAGCCGGACGAAAAATTGTCGAAGGCCATGGGCAGCGTGCCGGAAAGCATGTCCGTCATGATCTGGCCGCTGCTGCGGTAGGGAACGTGGACGGCGTCCGTGCCGGTCATCTGGTTGAACAATTCTCCCCCCAAATGGATGGAGGTGCCCACCCCCGAGGAGCCGTAGTTGATGGTGCCCGGCCGCGCCTTCATCAGCGCCACCAGCTCCGCCACGTTCCGGGCCGGGATGGTGTTGGCCACCACCAGCATGTTCGGCTGGGTGCCGAGCAGCGCGAGCGGCGCGAAGTCGCGGATGTTGTCGAAGGGGAGGCGCGGGTAGATCGAGGGATTGATCGCGTGGCTGCTGATCGTGCCCATGCAGAGCGTGTAGCCGTCGGCCGGCGCCCGGGCGCAGGCCTCGGCGCCGATGTTCCCGCCCGCGCCCGCGCGGTTGTCCACCACCAGCGGCTGGCCGAGGCGGCGCGACATCTCCCCGCCCACGAGGCGCGCGATGAGGTCCGTGGTGCCGCCGGCCGCGAAGGGCACGATCACGCGGATCGGGCGGTTCGGCCAGGCGTCCTGGGCAAGGGAGGGCAGGGGCGCGAGGGCAAGGGCGCAGGCCATTCCCATCAGGCCACGTCGCAGGGTGCCGAAACGCCGGGTGCCGTGTCGCCGCATGGTTGTTTCCTCTTCTCGCCGGCCCGTGAACGCTGGCCGCCAGTTGCCGGCCCAGGCTTGTCGCCGGGACAGCATTGCGTCAAGCGGGCCGGCCGCCGAGGCAGGCGGGCCGCCGGGCACGGCCCTCAGCCGGCGCCGGCGGGCAGCCACACCTCCAGGGTTCCCGGGCGAGGGCGCGGGGTGAAGCTGGTGAAGTCCTGCACCATCCAGTCCCGGCCCAGGCTGCGGGCCAGCTGCTCCGCGTCGTGCTGGTCGGCCTGCGTGAAGAAGCGGACGATCTTGCGCGAGGTCGATGCGCCCACGACGCGCCGCTCCACCGGCACGCCGAAGCGGCTGATCTGGTCGACCACGCCCTCCACCCCATCCCAGAGGCCGGGGGCATGGTGGACCACCACGCGGCGCGCGAGCGGCGCGGGAAGGCGCTGCGCCTCCGGCTGAGGCCCCGGGGTGGGAACCAGCGGCTCGCCGCGGAAGGCTGGGCTCCGCTGCGTGGCCGGACGCGCGGCGGGCGGCGAGGGAAGCGGCGGCGGGAGCACCACCTCGGTCTCGTCGGCCTGCGGGGCAGGCTCGGAAGCGGCCGGCTGGGGCGCCGCCGAGGGAAGCGGCACGATGGCGGCTTCCTGAATCCGCTCGCCGGACACGTGCGGTGCCGGACCTTGGCCGGGCAGATGGCCGATCAGCGCGGTGGCGACCCCGCCGACCAGAAGCAGAGAGCCGAGCGCCGCCATGGCGAGCCTCCGCTTCCGGCTGCGGCGGCGGGTGGAATGATCGGCCGATACCGGCGGCCGCGGCGTGACAACGGGAAGGCTCCGGACCGCCGGCGTGGCGGGGACAGGCGGTATCCCGGGCACCGCTCCGGCGGGGGCGGCCAAGCCCTGCTCCTCCTCCTGGGGGCGCGTGTCCGCGTATCCTGTCGCCTCGGCCAGCCGCGCCGCCTGTGGGAAGGGCGGTTCGGCGCGGGGCAGCGGCGCGGGCGACGGCCGGGCGGGAGCCGCCTCCACCGAAGCCACCGATCTGGCAGGGGGAGCCTGGCGCGCCGCCGGCGGCCGTTGCGCGGCGGCGGGAACGGAGGATGGCTGCTCGGGCCGGAGGCTCCTGGCCGGCGGAACCGAAACCGCTTGCGGTGCCGCAGCCGGTCCCGGCGGCACCTCCGCTGGCACCGGTGGAGGCGCGGGTGGCATCCGCCGGGGGCGCAGGTCTTCCAGCCTCGCCGGCAGCGACGGCCAGTCATCCAGCTCGGGTTCTTCGCGCGCGGAAACCAGGACAGGTGCAGGAACAGGTGCCGGGTCTGGAGCAGGAGCAGGAGCAGGAGCAGGGTCGGTACCAGCCGTGCCTTCCGCCAACACTTGGCGCACCAGCGCCGGCCAGTCGCCGGCCTGGGAGGGCAGGGGCGGCAGGCTGGCGAAATGCCGGTCCAGCAC